>OGDC01000408.1_pt1 | contig 12055 bp, 9 predicted proteins | sample 1570331 | NCBI WGS metagenome assembly OGDC01 (sample SAMEA2582167, study PRJEB24529) | metagenome
ACAGAATTCTGGTGCAGCGATAATACAGACCCGATAGAGCGCCTGTTTATCCAATGGGGATTCTCACAAATCTTCCCTGCAAAAGCAATGGACGCACACGTAACCAGCTGGAACAAGAAGACAAGCGTGAAATTCCGTACCGATGTAGCCAGTATGTGCAAACTGGGCTTCGACCTCGGACTGAAAGAGTTGAATGCGGACGAACTGACTTACTGCCAGAATGCAGTTGCCAACTGGACACGTCTGAAGAAAGTGATTCTGGATGGTGACCAGTACAGACTGGTTTCTCCATACGATGGTAATCACATGTCTATCATGTAAGCCGCACCGGACAAGAACAAAGCAGTACTTTATACCTACGATATCCACCCACGTTTCGGTGAGAAGCTGCTCCCGGTTAAACTTCAGGGACTGGATGCGAGGAAAATGTATAAGGTGAAAGAAATCAACCTGATGCCGAACTCTAAATCGAATCTTGCTGCCAATGAGAAGACTTATTCAGGAGATTATCTGATGAAAGTAGGAATCAATGCTTTCACTTCCAATCAGGCTTTCAGCCGTGTGATTGAGCTGACTGCCGAATAATATTCACCACAGAAGTACGGAGGACACAGGTTTTATACCATTGATACTAAACAAAGTATATGAGCTGCGTCTTCCGTGTTCTCTGTAGTAAAAAAAAACAATAATCAATTAATCCTCTTCAATCTTTACGGCTGTGCCGTTAGCAGTCACCATCAGCATACTGCCGCTGCCTCCTACTGTTTCATAATCAAGGTCAACGCCAATCACGGCATTGGCTCCCATGGCTCGGGCATTATCCTGCATCTCGCGCAAAGCAGTCTCCTTGGCTTCGCGTAGCACTTCTTCATAAGAACCGCTTCGCCCACCCACCACGTCGCGAATACTGGCAAAGAAATCGCGGAATACATTGGCACCGATAATTGTTTCACCGGAAACGATGCCATAATAGCGGGTGATGCGTCCACCCTCAATAGTCGGAGTTGTTGTTACTAACATAATCTGTTTTTTTAAAGTTACTTATATAGTTAGACGCTGGCATATAAGGGAAAGTTGCAACGAAGAGTGAAAAAATTGTCAGAACATCCGGCTGACACGAACTATACCTGCCACCAGCACATCTATCTCCTCCCGGGTATTGTAAAGCCCGAAAGATGCACGCACCGTTCCCTCTATGCCAAGACGCTGCATCAATGGTTGGGCACAGTGATGTCCCGTGCGTACGGCAATGCCAAGACGGTCGAGCAATGTACCCATATCAAAATGATGGATATCACCTACCAGAAACGATATGACACTACCCTTGTCTTCTGCCTCGCCGAAGATACGCATACCGGGAATCTCTTTCAGCCGTTGCATGGCATACTGGGTCAATTCGTGTTCATAGGCGGCAATCTTGTCCATCCCAACCAGCGAAACGTAGTCCAAAGCTTTGGCAAGTCCGGTAGTACCGATATAATCCGGCGTACCGGCTTCAAACTTGAAGGGCAATTCATTGAAGGTAGTCTTTTCAAAAGATACATGCTGAATCATCTCTCCACCGCCCTGATAGGGAGGTATCCTATCCAGCCACCCCTCTTTACCATAAAGCACCCCTACCCCCGTAGGACCATACACCTTGTGCGCGGAGAAAACGAAGAAATCGGCATCCAGATCCTGCACATCTACCGGCATGTGGGGAATGGACTGGGCACCGTCCACAAGCACCGGAACACCCTGCTCATGGGCAAAAGCAATCATCTCCTTGACGGGATTGACCGTACCCAGCACATTGGAAACATGCGCCACACTGACAATCCTGGTACGTTCGGAGAACAACTGCCTATATTCGTCCAATAAGAGTTCGCCCTTGTCATTCATCGGAATCACCTTGATGGTAATTCCACGCTTGGCGGCAAGCAGCTGCCAGGGAACAATGTTGCTATGGTGTTCCATCACAGAAAGAATCACCTCATCCCCCTCCTGCATAAATTCCTCACCAAAGCTGGAGACAAGCAGGTTGATACTCTCCGTCGTACCACGGGTGAAGACAATCTCATTCGTGCTGCGAGCATTGATGAAACGTCTCACCGTCTCACGCGAGGCCTCGTGCAGCTCTGTAGCCTGCTGCGACAGGAAGTGCACTCCGCGATGCACATTGGCATTCACCGAATAATATTCGTCCGTAATGGCATTTACTACCTGGCGAGGTTTCTGCGTAGTCGCGCCGTTGTCCAGATAGACCAACGGCTTGCCATATACCTCACGGGAAAGGATAGGGAAATCAGCTCGAAGCCTCTCCCCCAGCCCCTCTCCCATAGGGAGGGGAGCCAAGATACTACTCTTATTTATATCGTTGTTCATAATGAATCGAAATTATAAGCTATCACTTGCAGATGGCGCACCCCTGGCATTTGTTCAGTTCCCCCCGGAAACGCTTCTCTACCAGCAGATGCAGACGGTCTTTCAAAGCATCCAAACGGATGGTGTCGATAACTTCGTTGACAAAAGCGAACATCAGCAGCAGGCGCGCCTCGCGCACCGGGATACCACGCTGCCGCATATAGAAGAGAGCGCTTTCATCGAGCTGCCCCACCGTAGCGCCGTGACTGCACTTCACGTCATCTGCATAAATCTCCAGCTGAGGCTGGGTGTACATATGTGCATCTCGGGTGGCACAAAGATTGCGGTTGGTCTGTTGCGAACTGGTGTGCTGTGCGTCAGGGCGCACTAAAACCAGACCGGCAAAGGCACCTACAGCCTGCTCGTCAAGGACATACTTATAAAGCTCATTGCTGGTACAGTTGGGCACGGCATGGTCGATTGTCGTATGATTGTCCACATGCTGATTCTTGTCTGCAATGGCCATACCGCACAGATTCAGCTCCGCATGTTCACCGGCAAGCGTCACACAGGTTGTATTCCGTGTAGTTCCGTTGTGCAAGGTCATACCATTCAGCAATACATTACTATTGGCTTCCTGCCTTACATACATATTGCTGATACGTACCGTACTGGTGTGTGTCTCTTCGAGTTCATAAAAATCGAAAATGGCATTCTCACCGGCAAAGATTTCTATCACCTGCGTTGCCAGGAAGTTCACGCCGTCCATCGCATGGTCACACACCAACAAGCGGGCTTGTGCACCCTCCTCCAGAATAATCAGCACACGGCGGTTCACCATAAAATTGACGTCACCACGCAGGATATTCACCAGCTGAATAGGTTTCTCTACCACCACGTTCTTAGGAACATAAAACAGAACGCCGTCTTGTGCAAAAGCGGTGTTGAACGCCGTCACCCCATCCTCTGCCGTATCAGCCAACTTGCCATAATATTTCTTCACCAAATCGGGATGTTTCTCGGCCACCTCCTTCAGGCTGCCGAAGATAACCCCTTCAGGCAGATGGGACTTAGGCAAAGCCCTGCCATAAAAAGCATCGTTCACCACAAAATAAAGAGCAGTGCTCATATTGGGAACATCGCACTTGAACACTTCATAAGGATTCACCGGAATTTCCAACCGGTTCAAGTTCAAGCCATAATCCGGCTCAAAGAACTTGCTGATATCCGTATATTTGTATTTCTCCTCCTTACGGGTGGGAAAGCCCAAGCGCTCAAAGTCAGCAAAAGCAGCGGCACGCGGCGCATTCAGCACCTCGGCACTATGCCGGCATATCATCGCCTCCGTTTGGGAGAAAAGGTCTATGTATTGTTGCTCTACACTCATGTTTTCAGATTATGAGTTTATAATTCACCTGCTTCTTTCCTTATCCAATCGAAGCCACGTGTTTCAATCTCCTTCGCCAATTCCGGTCCACCGGTCTTTACGATACGTCCACCCAGCAGTACATGTACCGTATCGGGTTTGATATAGTCCAACAACCGCTGGTAGTGGGTAATGACCATAGCACTGGTTTCCGCAGTCTTGAGTTTGTTGAAACCGTCGGCCACAATACGCAAAGCATCCACATCCAATCCGGAATCCGTCTCGTCCAAAATAGCAAAAGTCGGTTCCAACATCGCCATCTGGAATATCTCGTTACGCTTCTTTTCACCGCCGCTGAAACCTTCGTTCACGCTACGGTTGGCCAGCTTGTTGTCCAACTCCACAATGGCACGCTTCTCGCGCATCAGCTTCAGGAACTCACTGGCCGACAAAGCAGGCAGATGGCGGTACTTGCGTTGCTCATTCACAGCCGCACGCATGAAGTTCACCATCGACACGCCCGGAATCTCTACCGGAGCCTGGAAAGAAAGAAAGATTCCTTCATGTGCACGGTCCTCAGGACTCATGGCAAGCAAGTCCTTGCCATTAAAGGTAATTGAGCCGCGCGTCACTTCGTAAGCAGGATGGCCAACCAACACATTACTCAACGTACTTTTACCAGCACCGTTCTGTCCCATCAGTGCATGTACTTCTCCATCACGTATGGTCAAGTTGATGCCTTTCAATATTTCTTTGCCATTGATGCTGGCATGCAGGTCTTTTATCTCTAACATCTTTATATTTACTATTTGACTATTTACAATTTACTATTTATAAATCACCCCACGCTTCCTTCCAGCGAAATGGCAAGCAATTTCTGCGCTTCTACGGCAAACTCCATCGGAAGTTTATTCAAAACCTCTTTGGCATAACCGTTCACAATCAGCCCCACGGCATCTTCCGTAGAAATACCGCGCTGATTGCAGTAGAATATCTGGTCCTCACTGATTTTGCTGGTAGTGGCCTCATGCTCCACGATGGCCGTTTCATTGTGAATATCCATGTAGGGGAAAGTATGCGCGCCGCATTTGTCACCAAGTAGCAAGGAGTCGCACTGGCTGTAATTACGAGCATTGTCCGCTTTCTGTGCCACGCGCACCAAGCCGCGGTAAGAGTTTTCGCTCTTTCCGGCAGAAATGCCTTTGCTCACAATGGTGCTCCGGGTATTCTTGCCCAGATGAATCATCTTTGTTCCCGTGTCTGCCTGCTGATGGTTATTGGTTACTGCCACACTATAGAACTCCGCTGTCGAATTGTCGCCGGAAAGGATGCAAGACGGATACTTCCAGGTAATGGCCGAACCTGTTTCCACTTGTGTCCAAGACAGTTTACTGTCCACCCCTTTACAATGGCCACGCTTCGTCACAAAGTTATAGACACCACCCCGGCCCTCGGCATCACCGGGATACCAGTTCTGCACGGTGCTGTATTTCACTTCTGCACGGTCGTGCACCACAATTTCCACAATGGCCGCGTGCAACTGGTTCTCGTCACGCATCGGAGCCGTACACCCTTCCAGATAAGAAACGTACGAATCATCATCCGCCACAATCAAGGTTCTTTCGAACTGCCCCGTATTGCGGGCATTGATGCGGAAATAGGTGGACAACTCCATCGGACAGCGTACCCCCTTCGGGATATAGACAAAAGAACCGTCGGAGAACACCGCCGAGTTCAGTGCCGCAAAGAAGTTGTCACGATAAGGCACCACCGAACCGAGATATTTCTGTACCAAGTCGGGATGCTCGCGTACAGCCTCGCTGAATGAGCAGAAGATGATTCCTTTCTCCATCAGCGTCTCCTTGAAGGTAGTCTTTACAGACACCGAGTCCATAACGGCATCCACAGCCATACCGCTCAATGCCATCTGCTCTTCCAGCGGAATGCCCAGTTTATTGAAAGTCTTTATCAACTCAGGGTCCACCTCATCCATGCTCTTCGGGCCCTCCTTCTTCTTCGTAGGGTCAGCATAATAGGATATGGCCTGATAATCTATTTCGGGAATGCGGAGATGTGCCCATGTAGGCATCTCCAACGTCAGCCAGTGGCGATATGCCTTCAGGCGGAACTCCAGCAACCATTCCGGTTCTCCCTTCTTCTCAGAGATAAGCCGCACAACATCTTCATTCAGCCCACGCTCAATGATGTCCGTATGCACGTCGGTCGTGAAACCATACTTATACTTTTCCTGAGTGAGTTCCTTTACAGATTTATTGGGTTCTTCTTGTTGCATCACTTCTATAATTACAAATTATGAATTACAAAATCACGGCTCACGGTATCAGTCAAAGTCTCCGTTTACAATCTGCTCCGTAACCGCCTTTGCCGCGGGAAAGAATATCCCGGCAAACTCTTCCATAGGATAATATAACACTGATTCTTTCTTTTTTGTTTTGCCAATCAGCGTATTGTCTCCGTCTATAAATTCGATGACACCAATCAGCAGGCTCGTCAACAGGAGGTACTTCAAAGCCCCCAGACCGGCTCCCAACCAATGATTGAGCCAGCCCAGCGAGACGGCCTCCATTGCCCGGGTCAGCAGAGAAGCCACCAGGGAGAAGAGCAAGGGAACAGCCAGCCAGATGAGGACAAATGCCAGTACTTGCGCCACTGTCATAGAGTCTGTCAATGTGGGGCACAGCTTCGCTGCCAACGAGGCATACAAAGCCTTTGCTGCCAGCAGACCGACAATCAGCCCCAGCAGAGAGGCCAATTGCTTCACAAAACCTTTCATGAAGCCAATGATTGCGCCCAAGCCAAAAGCTACCAATATGATGATATCTATAATTGCCATAGATTAATGTGATAATGTGGTAATGTGCCAATATGCTAATGAGCAAATGGCTGATATGCAAAATGTGCCAATTGCCCTGCGGCATTTTCTTTACGCGCAGCCAATTGGCACATTAGCATATTTGCACATTATTCAATTATAATGTTTGCTTCACTTCTATTTCTTCGTAAGATTCGATAATATCGCCCACCTTGATGTCGTTGCAGTTTGTCAGGCTGATACCGCACTCGAAGTTGGTACCTACCTCCTTCACGTCGTCCTTGAAGCGCTTCAGGGCATTGATGGCACCCGTAAAGATTACGATACCGTCGCGTATCAAACGGGCCTTGTCGCTGCGTTTCACCTTTCCGGTCTTGACCATGGCACCTGCCACCAGTCCCACCTTCGTGATGTTGAACACTTCGCGCACCTCGATGGTTGCCGTTATCTGCTCCTTCAATGTCGGTGCCAGCATACCTTCCATGGCAGCCTTCACCTCTTCGATGGCATCGTAGATGACGGAGTACTTGCGGATATCCACACCCTCCTGCTCTGCCATCTTGGCGGCAGCACCCGAAGGACGTACCTGGAAACCGACGATAATCGCATCCGAAGCGGCAGCCAGCGAGACATCCGATTCGGAAATCTGACCGACACCCTTGTGGATTACGTTTACCTGCACCTGCTCCGTAGACAGCTTGATTAAAGAGTCGCTCAACGCTTCCACAGAACCGTCCACGTCACCCTTCACAATCACGTTCAGCTCATGGAAGTCACCCAGCGCCAGACGGCGGCCCACTTCGTCGAGCGTCAGCATCTTCTGCGTACGCAAACCTTGTTCACGCTGCAACTGTTCGCGTTTGTTGGCAATCTCGCGTGCTTCCTGCTCCGTTTCGATTACGTGGAACGTGTCGCCAGCAGCAGGTGCACCGTTCAAGCCCAATATCAGGGCAGGTGTAGAAGGACCAGCCTCCTGCATGCGTTGGTTACGCTCATTGAACATAGCCTTCACCTTACCGTAGCTGGTACCCGCCAGCACGATGTCGCCCATTTTCAAGGTACCGTTGGAAACGAGTACCGTAGCCACATAGCCACGACCCTTATCCAATGAGGACTCGATAATGGAACCGGTAGCACGGCGGTTCGGGTTTGCTTTCAGCTCCAGCATTTCTGCTTCGAGCAGCACTTTCTCCATCAACTCGGGTACACCGATACCCTTTTTGGCAGAGATATCTTGCGACTGATACTTACCGCCCCACTCTTCCACCAAGAAGTTCATGGCAGCCAGCTCTTCCTTAATCTTGTCGGGATTGGCAGTCGGTTTATCAATCTTATTGATTGCAAATACAATAGGAACACCCGCAGCCATGGCATGGTTGATGGCTTCCTTTGTCTGCGGCATCACGTTGTCGTCAGCAGCCACAATGATGATGGCAATATCCGTAGCTTTGGCACCACGGGCACGCATGGCGGTAAACGCCTCGTGACCCGGAGTATCGAGGAATGTAATCTTACGTCCGTCGTCCAGCGACACGTGGTAGGCACCGATGTGCTGTGTGATACCACCCGCTTCACCGGCAATCACATTCGCCTTACGGATATAGTCGAGCAATGAAGTCTTACCGTGGTCTACGTGACCCATCACCGTTACAATCGGAGCGCGAGGTTCCAAATCTTCCTCATCATCCTCTTCCTCTACGATGGCCTGCGCCACTTCTGCACTTACATATTCTGTCTTGAAGCCGAATTCCTCAGCCACCAAGTTGATGGTCTCGGCATCCAGACGCTGGTTGATGGATACCATCATACCAATGCTCATACAAGTGGCGATGACCTGAGTAACAGAAACATCCATCATGCTTGCCAACTCGTTGGCCGTCACGAATTCCGTAATCTTCAGTACCTTGCTTTCTGCCATTTCCATGTCTTCCAATTCCTGCATACGGCTGGAAGCCATGTCACGTTTTTCCTTACGATACTTGGCACCTTTGTTCTTTCCTTTGGAAGTGAGGCGTGCCAAAGTTTCCTTTACCTGCTTTGCTACATCTTCCTCGCTAACCTCCTGCTTGATGACCGGCTTCTTGAAGCGGTCCTTATTGCGGTTGCGGTTATTATTGGCATTGTTTCCACCAGGCTGGTTTCCACCTTGCGGGCGGGCACCCTGACCTTGCTGGGCACCTGCGTGTCCACGGTCGTTGCCACCACGCTGGAAGTTGGAAGCATTGTTGATGTCCACTTTCTCCTTATTGATACGGACACGTTTCTTCTTGCCGTTGGCATCGCCGGCAGCGGTATCCTTCAACTTGCTGTCATCACGGCGGATTTCCTTGATGATAGCTTCCTTCATCTGCTTCTTCTGATCCTGGCGAATCTTTTCCTTCTCTTCACGCTCCTTGCGTTTCTCCTCTTTCGATTTCTTCTTCGGGCGTGTGGATTGGTTCAGGGCCGCCAAGTCTATCTGTCCGATAACATTAATCTTCGAAACAAACTCAGGCTGATGTATCTTGAAGATTTCTTCTCCTTCTTCTTTCCCCTCTTTTTCAACCGGTGCTTCTTCAGCTGCCGGTGCGGGAGCAGGCGCTTCTATCATTTCTTCCTTTTTAGATTCTTGTTGAGCCTCTACAACCGGAGCAGGCTCTTCCTTGACAACGGGTTGTGGCTGCGGTTCCGAAACGGGCTGCGGCTCGGGCTCAGATGCCGGCTGTACCTCCGGTTGCGGCTGTGGTTCCGGTTGGGGAGCAGGAGCAGGTTCCGGTTTCGGCGTTTCTACAACTGCCGGTTCCTCCACCTTCTTCTCCTCTACCGCTTTTTCCGCTTCTTTCTCTTTTTCCTGAGCAGGAGCAGGTCTACGGTTCAGTTTGTCCAAATCAATCTTGCCTACCGGCTTGAACTTCGGACGTGCGTCTTCCGGAACAACCGTCTTAATCTCCTCGGGCTTCGCTTTCTCCTGCGTTTCCCTATAGCCGTCAATAGACACGGACGCCTTGTTGCGGTCCTTGCTCTGACGTTCCTGGCTGAAACGCTCCGACTTTATCTTAAGGTCCTTATCTGTACTAAACTCCTTTTTGAGCAGTTCGAACTGTTCATCCGTAATTTTTGTGTTCGGATTTGCCTCAACGGTAAATCCCTTCTTTTGCAGGAACTCGACAGCCGTCGTAATCCCTACATTTAAATCTCTTGTTACTTTGTTTAACCTTATCGTCATACTAATTTAATGAATTAATGTGCCAATATGCTAATGTGCTAATTGGCTGAGAAAAAAGGAGTGTGCACTTCATCCGATATGCTATCTGCATTGGCACATTAGCATATTACCCACATTACCACATTACTGCTCCTCCTCTTCAAACTCCTGTTTCAAAATGCGCAATACCTCGTCCACCGTCTCTTCTTCGAGGTCCGTCTTCTCAATCAACATCTCACGGGGAGCGTTCAACACAGCCTTAGCCGTATCGATACCGATAGCCTTGATGGCATCGATAACCCAACCGTCTATTTCATCACGGAATTCGTCCAAGTAGATGTCTTCATCCTCTATGGCCTCATCCAACTCACGGAACACGTCGATGGTGTACTCAGTCAACATACTGGCAAGCTTGATATTCAAACCGCCTTTACCGATAGCCAGCGACACCTCTTCGGGTTTCAAGAACACTTCAGCCTTGCGTTCTTCCTCGTTCAAGCGGATGGAAGAAATTTTGGCAGGGCTCAAGGCACGCTGTATAAACAACTGGATATTGGACGTATAGTTGATAACGTCGATATTCTCGTTGCGAAGCTCGCGGACAATACCATGGATACGGCTACCCTTCACACCCACGCAGGCACCTACCGGGTCGATACGGTCATCGTAGCTCTCGACGGCAATCTTGGCACGCTCGCCGGGGATGCGGGCAATCTTCTTGATGGTAATCAGTCCGTCATTGATTTCGGGTACTTCCATTTCGAACAGACGTTGCAGGAAGACGGGCGACGTACGGCTCAGGATAATCTTCGGATTATTATTCTTGTTGTCCACACGTGCCACTACGGCGCGGGCGGTCTCGCCCTTGCGGTAGAAGTCACTCGGTATCTGTTCGGTCTTGGGCAGCAACAGTTCGTTGCCTTCATCATCGAGCAGCAGCATCTCTTTCTTCCAAATCTGGTAGACTTCCGCATTGATGATGGTACCCACTTTATCAATGTATTTGTTGTAAATACTATCTTTCTCCAGTTCCAATATCTTGGAGGCCAGTGTCTGGCGCAAGTTCAAGATGGCACGGCGACCGAAGTTCGCGAAGATAACTTCATCCGTCACTTCCTCGCCCACTTCATAAGAAGCATCAATCTTTTGTGCTTCGGACAATGCAATCTGCAGGTTCGGGTTTTCCAAATCCTCGTCTGCCACTACCTCACGGTTACGCCATATTTCGAAGTCACCCTTGTCCGGGTTTACAATTACGTCGTAATTCTCATCGGTACCGAACATTTTCGCAATCACACTACGGAACGACTCCTCGAGTACGCTTACCATCGTGGTTCTGTCGATATTCTTCAGTTCCTTAAATTCCGAAAATGTATCTATCAAGCTGACAGTTTCTACTTTTTTGGCCATAGTCTTATTTAAAACTGATTAAGTATTTAGTGTATTTTATCTCTTCATACGTAAAGGTCAAGTCCTCGTCCACCAGCTTGGGACGCTTGGCACCTTCCTCTTTCACTTTCTTCTGAATGGTCACGACGAAATGCTGTTCGTCGGCTTCCTTCAACACGCCGCTGAGCTTGCGGCCGTCCTTTGCCAGCACTTCCACTTCCTTGCCGATGTGGTTAATGTACTGCTGCAGTACCTTGAAGGGCTGTCCGATGCCGGCCGAACCGACTTCCAACTCATAATCCTCATCCTCACGGTTCAACTTGGACTCGATGTAGCGGCTCAGCTCTACGCAGTCCTCAATCCAAACACCTTCTTTGTGGTCTATTTCCACCAAAATCTTGTCATCCGGGCTGATTGTCACCTCCACAAGGAAGTAGTCCTTTCCTGCCAGCCACTCGTCAACAATCTGACAAACAGTTTTCTTTTCTATCATAGATTAACCATTAGGAACAAAAAAGAGGAGCTTAATCGCCCCTCCACCTTTCATCCGTTTTCGGTTGCAAAGATATAAATAATCTCATGCCACACAAAATAATGACAAAATTATTTATTACTGAGGAGTAGTATGAAAGAGCGGCAAATGATATAGAATCATCTGCCGCTCTTCTGTCGGCTACACTATCGAATTATCGAACAAGTTTATAGTGGATTTTGAGAAAATAATAGATTTTATTTTAGTTGTTTTAAAATAAAAAGCTATTTTTACGGTAAAAAAGTAATCATTATGGATTTATATACTACAATAGTAGGACTGTATTCGCAAAATAGACATGAAGTGCTAAGAGTAGTAAATACAGCTATCCATTCGAAATGTAATCTATCTGAAGGTATAGAGGTTATTCATACAGGGGTTTATTGTTTTACACATACGGGGAAAGAA
>OGDC01000414.1_pt1 | contig 11876 bp, 10 predicted proteins | sample 1570331 | NCBI WGS metagenome assembly OGDC01 (sample SAMEA2582167, study PRJEB24529) | metagenome
GTCACCCGGAGCAGTGGGCGCATCTGGTAAAAAGCATTGCATTGTGAACGGTAAAACGTATCTGGAACAAGCAGGATTTTGTAAGATCCAAAGCCACAAAAATAAAAAGGGCTGGCTGTGCATCACAGCACAGAAATGAGGTGCGATCATGTCGAAAAAAGCAACGGAATTTCAAAGAAAAGCAATGAGCTGGACGTACCGGGGCAAGGAGATCTTCAAGCCCTTGAACACCGGCTGGATCGACGAGAATGTTGCCTGCGTGCGCGAATGGGTGGCGAATATCTTCTTCTACCGCAAAGGCGATACGACCATTATGGTCGATGCGGGATATAACTACGACCGCCTTGCCGAAAAAATGGGCTGGCTTGGGATTGATCCGAGGTCGATACACCATATCCTTATCACCCATCAGGACACCGACCATGTGGGTGCGGTGGAGGCGGACAGTCCGGGGCTGTTCCGGAATGCGAATCTGTACATCGGCGAGGTCGAGAACCGGTATCTGACCGGCGAGGTGCGGCGAAAAGTCATCTATCATCTCTATAAATTGCCGCAGGTGACGATCAACAACGAAAAGGTACTGCTGCACGATGGGCAGGTACTTGACATTGACGGCATCAGGATCGAGTGCTTTCTCGTTCCCGGTCATACATGGGGGCACATGGTATACCTTGTGGACGGGAAATATCTCTTTACCGGCGATACCATCTGGTTCGGCGCGGACGGTGGATACAGCTTTATTTCCACATTGGCAGAGGATAACAAGCTGGCGGTGAAGTCCTTGGCATTGCTGGAGAAAAAGCTGAAAAAACGTGGGCTGCATCCGCTGTTCATTACCGGCCACACCGGCTGGACGGACAACATGGAGTTTGCCTTTGCGCACAGAAATGAGTTGTGCTCACCGTTCAAGAAAAAAGTCCACGACCCCAATGCGCTTTACGATGCCTACGACGAATCGGACGACACCGAAGAAAATGCAAAGAGCGGTTTTCTGAAAGGCGTGGGAAGATGAAGGACAGCGAATTACAAATTGACCGTAGCTGCCATGTACTATATTCCAAACCCTGCAAAAAGGAAATTCTGGCGAAAATCGCTCTGCACTATCCGGGGGCGGAGCGCGAAGTGGTCTGGGAGCAGGTGCAGCTGAAATACGCAGAGCTTCTTTCCGACTGGCGCACCGATTTGGGCGGCAGGAAGAATTTTCACAACGGCATGGGCGGAACCTACGACTGCATCGCCATCATGTGCTTTTACGATGTGTGCCGGGATGTGGTCACATTCCGCGAAATGGAAGAGATCGAAGAAAATCTGATCCTGCCGTCCTTCCGGAAGCTGCGCTTCGTTGACATCAACAAGCCATTCTGGAAAAAGCTGATGTATCGGGCGTTCAGCACCGCCCAAAAGCACTGTGACACATGGCATGATTACGAGATGGATGTTGCGCCTTACGAAAACGGCAAGCCCATCTATTATGAATTTACGGCGTGTCCGGCGGCGGAATTTGCCAAGCGGTTCGGATTTACGGACATTATGCCTGCCCTGTGCAATGTGGACTATGCATCCATGGAACTGCTCCATGCCAAGCTCGTGCGGACGACCACCTGCGTGGACGGCTGCCGATGCGACTATACCATCTGCGGCGATAAGGATCCATACGTAAAGGAACATCCCGAATACCGGGATGAAAACGGATACAGGAGGAATAAGTAATGCTTTTACAGGTGATTCTGGAAGGTCTTGGGCTGGGGGGCTGCTGATTCTGGTCTGTGCTGTGGGCATCTGCAAAGGGGCTGTTGGGATGGTGCATCTTTACCCCATGGGACAGCCGCCTGCAGGTATCCAGCCGGGGCTATATGCTGGGTTACAGCGACCTGAAAGACCCTTCTGTCAGCGGCTTTTTCCGGTTTCTTGCAAGGGTCGGGGACAACAGGATGAAAATGCAGATCGTGAGGATCGGATTTGGAGGGAGAGCATGAAACACCTGCACTTTGATGTGGAACTCAATGGCTTTTACGGTGCGTATTGGGCGTGTGCCGGCGGTTCAGACTGTGCGGTCATCACGATGATCGGGGATGATCCGGAGGATCGGCTTGCGCGCTCGGCAGTGAAATGGCTTTGCGGGTGCGGTGTGAACGTGCTCACAATGTCGCCCGCGAAAAAAGATTACGGACATCATAATTACCCGCTTGAGCGTGTGGAGACGGCAATTTCATGGCTGAAAGCTAACGGTAACAGAAAGATCGGCATTGCCGGTGCATCGACCACCGGAACGCTTGCGCTGACAGCGGCTGCCATGTTCCCGGATATCACCCTGACCATTGCCATGACACCCAGCGACTTTGTGTGGCAGGGCTTTCTGCAGGGCAAAAGGGACGGCTGCAAGGAGTGGCCGGTCGAGGGTGAATCGCTGTTCTCCTACCGGGGCAAGCCGCTGCCCTATATGCCGTTTTGCTATCAGCATCCCGACTATTGGCATTGCATCGCCGCCGAGAGCAAACGCGCCGGCGATATGGTAAACTCCCGCAAGCTGTTTGACGATTCCGAGACAGCTCATCCGATCGAGCCGGAAGAATACATTCCCGTTGAAAACATCCGGGGAAAGCTGCTGCTGATCGGCGCGGAGGACGATGCGCTGTGGGACACCGCAAAGTATATCCGCCGGATGGAAAAGCGCCTTGCCGAAAAACCGCATGAATGCGAGATCGAGACGATGGTTTATGTCCACGGCACCCACTTCGTTTTCCCGGAGGGGATGCTGAAAATTATGCTGCCGGTTGGCTCCGGCCTATTTGTGAAATGGGCCTTCCATGCGGCCCGGAAATATCCGAAGGAATGCCGGGAGACCCGGAAAGACATCGAGAAACGGATGTGCCGGGTGCTGGCAGAATGGAAAGGGGAAAAGTAAAATGCGTTGGATGGGAATCCCTATGGCGATGTGGGCCGTGTTTGCGAAATCGTTTCAGACGCAGCTGACGGCGGTACTGGGCTATGATGCAGCCACCGCAAAGCAGATCACCAAAACCGCCAAGCCGAAATACAAAGAGATCATCGCCAAATTGCCGGAGTTTGAAAAGGGGGACCGCTTCCAATTGAACATCATTGGCTGCGCCATGCTGGGGGCGTTTGTCCTCTGTATGCCGCAGCGGCCGGATACAGAGGCGCTGACGGTATACTATGAGAACGCTCAGATGACGCCGCTGATGAAGTGGTTCTGCCGCAAGAGCGGAAAAAGCAAGTTTACCGAAAAGGACATTGCCGCCATGAAAGCCACCGCCGCTCTGAAAGCCGCCGACCGCAACCCCTACTCGTGGAACATGGACTTTTACGAGTACCCGGATGGCAGCGGCTACGAGGGACGCTTTACAAAATGCGGCATCTGTGTGCTGATGAAGGAGCTGGGTCTGTACGACCTGACCCCAGCCCTGTGCCATCTGGACTACACCATGAGCGAAGTAGGCGGTGTGACAAATTTTGTGCGGCAGTATACCCTTGCTTCCGGCGGGCCCTACTGCGACTGCGGGTACAAAAAGAAAGGGTAACGGACGATGAAGAGGAAGGAAACCTATCTCTCCCGTGATTTCCGGGAGACTGCGGCACTGCGCTTTCCCACGCGGGCAAAGGAACTGAACACCGCTTTCGATATGCGCCTGAGTGCGCTGCTGGCTGAAAATGCGGGTGCAAGCAAGGAAAAGCAATACCACCTCAAGCGGCAGATCTTGCCGGGCATTTCGGCCTACGAGACCTTGCAGCGGGTCATGCCGAAAGAGGAGGCACTGCAAACCGTTCACGGCTATGTGGAGCGGCTGGCGAGAACGAGCCACAAACAGCTTGCCGCCCTGCTGCACATACCGGGGCTTTACCGCCTTGTTCCCGGCGTTTTCGTCAAATCCACCCGGAGCGTTTTCGGCCCGGCGGCGGGCTTTGTCCCAAAAGAACTGCAGACCGGTAACGGCGTCTGGCGTGTGGATATGATGAAGTGTCCCTATCACGACACCTGCACAGAATACGGCTGCCCGGAGCTGTGCCGCTGCTTTTGCGACAGTGATGACATCAGCTATACCGGACTGCATCCGAAGCTGATCTGGGAGAGAAGCATGACGCTGGGGCGTGGAAATGACCGCTGCGATTTTTGCATGAAGGTCAGATAATAGTGGGCGGCATATTGAAATGGAAATCAAACGATTCGGTACATGGTATTTCTGGCATACTTTCTTGTTTTGTATGAACCACGATGGAAGACGAAGGAAATGGGAGCAGATGCCCGATTCGCACGCAGACTGAGAGGAGAAAAACAATGATCGTACTGCAACTGCTGCTTTATTGTCTGCTGTTTACCGCAATGATAAAAATCGCTGTGATCGGCGGTGCTGTCAATGGACTGTACTTTTATCCCAAGGAGGTGCAGGATCGCGCCATCGAACTGGGACTGATCGACCGCAATACGATGAACCGGAAACGAAAATGCTTTATGATACCGTTCTTTATCGTGATGCTTGCTGCTCTTGTGCTGATCATCGGTTTGTGGAACGAGGCTTCCTCCTTTGGTGAGGCCTATTGGCAGGCGCTGCTGTTTCTTGAGGTCATGAATATCTATGACGGCGTTGTAATCGACAAGCTATGGGTCGGGCACAGCCAGTTTTGGGTGCTGCCAGGGCTTGAAGATGCGTCGTTCGTGCAGACCTGGAGGCAGGTGCTGAAAAAGCGAAGTATACTGGCGCTGATCTGGGTTGCGGGAGCGGCAATTGTCGGCGGTATTGTCCATTTGATTTTCTAAGAAGTTGGAAATTGCCCAAATGAAAAGCAGAATCATGAACTGCAATCGGAGGCAAAAAAGATGAAGACGGAGAAACCGAAAAAGCTGATTCGACAGTATGATTGATATCATTTTTCATGACAAAACGGGGGTCACTCCCTATAATCCAGGACAAACAGGCGGCTTTGAAAATGCGGCTGGAAGTGGAGAAATTCACTATTACCGGCTGTTTGATGGCGTGGGGATCATGCTGCTGCGGCTGGAGATGGAGACCTATACGGAAATCCGCACGCAGATCGGTATGATAGAGATCAATTTCTGCATCAATGGCCGTTTTGAAACCAGCTTTTCCATGCGTGATAGCGTTCTGCTAAAGCCGGGGGATATGGCCGTCAGCTGCTACGACGGACGGCATGGAACACGCTCAGAGTCACGGTTCCCGCTGGGCTGTTACGAAGGGCTGTGTCTGGAAGTTGATCCAGCAGCCGCTCAGAACTGGCTTGAGAAGAACGCACCGGGCTTTTCGGTGGATTTTGCGGTACTGAAGCAGAATCTTCTGGGAAACCGATGGTTCATGTTCGGTACGGCAGGACCCCGCTGTGAGCACGTTTTCCGGGAATTGTACGAAAATGCGCCCTACATGGATCTCCGGTTCCTGCGGCTCAAGGTGGTGGAGCTGTTGATGCTGCTGAGCCGCATTCCGCAGGAGGAAGGAACGGACTTGTACTGTTCTACCGAACAGACCGAACTGGCACACCATCTCCGGGATCACCTTCTGACAAACCGGGAGGGGTATGTCTCCCTTGCGCAGCTGGCAGAAGAACACGGGATCTCGGTTTCGCACCTGCAAAAAATGTTCAAACAGGTCTACGGTGTGCCAGTATACCACTATATCAAGGAATACCGTCTGGAACAGGCTGCCGTAGAGCTTGTCCGGAGCGCAAAGCCCATTACGCAGATCGCACAGAATGCAGGATATGACAACGCCAGCAAGTTTTCGGAGGCTTTCCGGAAACGATATGGAACGACCCCGTCGCAGTACCGCACCCACGCAAATGGACTCGCAAAACGGAGCAGGGAAATCAGAATGGAGTAGTCCACGGCCGAAAAATATGCTAAAGTACAGAGCGGTTAGAACAAACTTACTTTAAAACCGGAGGTACTTTCATATGATGATGAAAAAGAAATTTGTTGCAGTGGCCTTGTCTGCGGTCTGCCTGCTGTCTGCTGTCGGCTGCGGCCAGCAGAGCGCAAGCACAGCGTCTTCGGCATCCAGCATTTCCTCCTCGGTGGCTTCTTCGGCTTCCGCAAGTCAGGTAATGGATGCGGAGGATTATCTGTCTGGTATCAGCGGGACTTATGTGGAACTGTTCCCGGAGATGGCAAAGAGTGAATACCGGAATTTGTGGATCGACGCTGCGACTCCGCTGGTAGGCGAGGACAATGCGGAATCGGCTACGGATATGCTGCTGGGAATGTGCATGGCAGAGCCGTATGGCGAGGAGGCTGTTGAAAAATATGCAGCAGATCCGGACAGCACGGCGTTCAACTGCTATTTTCTGGGCGGCGTGGAAAAATTCGTGGTGAATGGTGACACCATCACCGGTCTGGATGCGCAAGGACAGGAAGTGTTTGCACACACCTACCAGAAACTGGATGTGGACAATGAAAACAGCTTCCTCTTCTACCAGAGCGAGGATGCGGATTCCGGGGAGTTTACCTACTTTGCCTTTGCGCCCGATACGATGGAAACGACGTATCATCTGGAATTCCGCTATGCAGAGGATCTCGACGACCTGCAGAGCTGGTATGAAGGAAATTATGCTTATTGGAATGCTGCCGCCATCGCAGAGGACTATGATCAGGCAACTATGGAAAATGTCATTGAACTTTTCGTCACGGAAAATTTGTCTGAGGCAGAATAAACGGCACATGCGCACCCGATCATGTCAGGCGGTACGCATGGCAATATTACGGTAAGGATGTGATTTGATTGAAAAAACGATCGGACTTTTCCCGGCTGATGGGCTACGCCGGGAACTACCGCTATTTTACCTACGCTTCGTGGGTGCTCTCCGCTGTCAGCGCACTGATGGCGCTGATCCCGTTCCTCTATATCTGGATGATCTTGCGGGATGTGCTGGCTGTCGCACCTGACTATGCACAGGCGGTGAACATCCCCCATTACGGCTGGATGGCAGTGTTGTTTGCAGTGCTGTCTTACCTTATTTACATTGCAGCGCTGATGTGCTCCCACCTGTCGGCGTTCCGGGTGGCGACCAATCTGCGGCTGGCGGTGTCGGAGCATCTGGCGGTGCTGCCGCTGGGCTTTGCCGAAACTTTTGGCAGCGGCAAGCTGCGCAAGATCATCCACGAAAGCACCGGAGCCGCCGAGACCTATCTTGCCCACCAGCTGCCCGACCAGTACAACGCCATCGCCACCCCGGTGGGGCTGCTGGTTTTGCTGCTGGCGTTCGACTGGCGGCTGGGTCTGCTGAGCCTTGCGCCGGTGGTGCTGGCTTTCCTCATTATGGCGACCATGACCGGCAAGCGGATGGTTGAAAAAATGCGGCAGTACGGCAACGCCTTGGAGGCCATGTCCAACGAGGCAGTGGAATACGTCCGGGGCATTCCGGTGGTCAAGACCTTCGGGCAGAGTGTGTTTTCCTTCAAAAAATTCAAGGCCGCCATTGATGAGTACGAAAAGTGGGTCATCTCCTACACCAAAGACCTGCGCCTGCCCATGATGTTCTACACCGCCGCCGTCAACGGTGTGTTTGCCTTTCTGATCGCGGGCGGGCTGCTGTTCACGACACACGGCGTGACCCCGGAATTTCTGCTGAACCTGCTGTTCTATATCATCATCACGCCGGTGATCTCCCTGACTTTGACCCGCATAATGTACATGAGCGAGAACAAGATGGTGGTAGCGGATGCGCTGGCACGCATCGACTCGGTGCTGGAGGCGGCACCCATGCAGGTTCAGGCTGTTCCGCAGCACCCGAAGGATTCCTCTGTCACGTTGCGGGATGTGCGTTTCAGCTACGACGGAAAAACCGAGGTCATCAAGGGCGTTTCTCTGGACATTCAGCCGGGACAGACCGTGGCTTTTGTAGGCCCCTCCGGCGGCGGCAAATCTACGCTGGCAAACCTTGTCTGCCGGTTCTTTGATGTGCAGAGTGGCAGCGTCCGGGTGGGCGGAGCGGATGTGCGGGACATCCCCAAGGAAGAGCTGATGGATACCATCTCCTTTGTGTTCCAGAACAGCCGCCTGCTCAAGGGCAGCATTCTGGATAACGTCCGTCTGGGCAGACCGCAGGCCACCGAAGCCGAGGTGCTGGCAGCGTTGAAAGCGGCGCAGTGCATGGATATTATAGAAAAGTTCCCGGCGGGCATCCATACCGTTATCGGCACCAAGGGCGTGTATCTTTCCGGCGGCGAGCAGCAGCGCATTGCCATTGCCCGCGCCATGCTGAAAAATGCGCCCATCCTGATTCTGGACGAGGCTACCGCTTTTGCCGACCCGGACAATGAAGCAAAGGTGCAGGCAGCCTTTGCCCGGCTTGCCAAGGGCAAAACCGTGCTGATGATCGCACACCGCCTGTCTACCGTAGCCAACGCCGACTGCATCTATGTGGTGCAGGATGGGCGTATTACGGAGACTGGCACAAAGGACGAACTGTGCGCGCAGAACGGCCTGTTTGCCCGGATGTGGCAGGAGTATCAGGCGTCAGTGCAGTGGAAGGTCGCAAAGGAGGGGTAAGGGATGATCGAAAAAATTCAACACGCCACGGCCAGCTCCCCGGAGGGCGCAAAGGGGCTTGTAAAGGGCGTTCTGGCCTGTGCGTTCCAGAACATGGCGTTCATGCTGCCCACCGGGCTGCTGTATCTTCTGGTAAAAGACCTGCTGGCAGGCTCCACGAGCGGGAAAACCGCCTTTTATCTGCTGGGGTGTGCGGCCTGCTTTGTGCTGATCTTGCTGACCACATGGTTCCAGTACAACGGCACCTATTTTACGACCTATAAAGAGAGCGGCACTCGTCGCCTGACCCTTGCGGAGCGGCTGCGCAAGCTGCCCCTGTCCTTTTTCGGCAAGCGGGACCTTGCCGACCTGACCAGCACCATCATGGCAGACTGCGAGGTGTTGGAAAAGGACTGCTCCCACTTCATCCCCGGTCTATTCGGTTCCTTCATCTCTACCGTGCTCATTGCTCTGAGCCTGTTCGCCTTTGAGTGGCGGATGGCGCTGGCGGCTCTGTGGGTCATCCCGGTATCCGCTGCCATCGTGGTGGGCAGCTATCGGGTACAGGATAAGGTGCAGGCCAGGACCATGGCGGCGAAAATGGCCTGTGCGGACGGCATTCAGGAGTACATCGAGACTCTCCGGGATCTGAAAGCCAGCAATGCGGAGCAGCGGTATCTGTCTGGCCTTTTCGACAAAATTCGGGCAGTGGAAAAGCAGTCTATTGTGGCAGAGCTGGAAACAGCGCTGTTTGTGTCCTCCGCCGGCATGGTGCTCAAGCTGGGCATTGCGTCGGTGGCGCTCACCGGTTCGGTGCTGCTGGTGCAGGGCAGTATCGACGTGCTGACTCTGTTTCTGTTCCTGATGGCGGCATCCCGGATGTACGACCCCATGCAGGGGGCTTTGCAGAATCTGGCGGCGGTCATCGCCATGCGTACCAATGTGGGGCGGATGAATGAGATCCTGGACGCTTCCCTGCAGACCGGCAGCGAGCAGCTGACCAATCAGGGCTGCGATATCGTGTTCGACCATGTGGGCTTTGCCTATAACTCTGGCGAGACGGTTCTGCGGGATGTTTCCTTTACCGCAAAGCAGGGGGAGGTCACGGCACTGGTGGGCCCCTCCGGCGGCGGCAAGACCACCGTTTCCCGGCTGGCAGCACGGTTCTGGGATTACCAGAAGGGCAGCATCACCGTGGGCGGCATGGAGGTTTCCCAAATCGACCCGGAAAAGCTCATGAGCCTGTATTCCATCGTCTTTCAGGATGTGACCCTGTTTGACAACACGATCCTGGAAAATATCCGTCTGGGGCGCAAGGGCGCGACCGACGAGGAGGTCCTTGCGGCGGCAAAGCTGGCAAACTGCGAGGAATTTGCCGAAAAGCTGCCGGATAAGTGGAACACGAACATCGGCGAGAATGGCTGCGTCCTTTCCGGCGGCGAGCGTCAGCGCATTTCCATTGCCCGCGCCTTCCTGAAGGATGCGCCCATCATTCTGTTGGACGAAGCCACCGCCAGTCTGGACGTGGAGAACGAAACTGCCATTCAGGAGGCTCTTTCCCGGCTGATTCGGAACAAGACGGTGCTGATCATTGCCCACCGGATGCGCACCGTAGCCGGTGCGGATCAGGTGGTGGTGCTGTCGGACGGCATCGTGGCCGAGCAGGGCAGCCCGGCAGAGCTGTACGCCCGGAAGGGGCTGTATACCCACATGGTGGATCTGCAGTCGGCAAGCCAGAATTGGACGATCTGAGAATGAGGGCGGCTTTTATCGCAAGGCAAGAAATTAGTGCAACATGAAAACAGCATATTTGCGATATGCAATTCAACGATGTTTCTGTTGCATTAAAAAGTTGAATTGCAATATTTGGAAAAAGTCTTGCATTCAGTTGAAAACTGTGGTATATCCATTATACGAAATATTGCTTTGAAAGAACGTTCCACCGTTTATTGACGTATAAAGAGAGGCGTCTGCCATGACCGCCGTGATCTATGCCCGCTATTCTACTGACAGTCAGCGCGAAGAATCCATTGAAGGTCAGATCCGGGAATGCACCGCCTATGCGGAGAAGAACGGCTTCACGGTGGTAAAGCACTATATTGACCGTGCTATCTCTGCCAAAACGGATAATCGACCGCAGTTTCAGCAGATGATCAAAGACAGCGAGCGCGGAATCTTTGATGTTATTATTGTCTGGAAGTTCGACCGCTTTGCCCGGAACCGCTACGACAGCGCACGGTACAAGACCCAGCTGAAACGCAATGGTGTGAAACTGGTATCGGCTACGGAAGTCATTTCGGCTGGCCCGGAGGGTATCATTCTGGAATCGGTGCTGGAAGGCTACGCCGAATACTACTCGGCTGACCTGTCTGAAAAGGTCGTGCGCGGCATGACCGAGAACGCTCTCAAAGGCAAGTTTACCGGTGATGCGATTCCATTCGGGTACACCATCAATGCCGACCGCCGTTTTGGGAATGTGCCACCGCCAAAAAGAGGAAGGGTTGCAAAAAGAAAACCGTCCGTAAGCAGTGGCTGGAAGATCTGGTAGTCAACGAAACCATGAAGCTGGTGGAAGATGATGCTTCCATGAATGCCATCATCGCCAAAGTCATGGAGCTGCAAAATCAGGAAAGTACGGACCTGCCTATCTACGAAAAGCAGTTGAAGGAAACGGAAGTCGGCATCACCAATATGCTGAACGCTATTCAGATGGGGATCCTGACCAGTTCCACCAAGGAGCGGCTGGAAGCACTGGAAGAACAGCGGAAGGAACTGCAAGCCCGCATTGCAGAGGAACGGCTGGCAAAACCGAAGATGAAAGAGGAGTTCGTCCGCTTTTGGCTGCTTCGCTTCCGCAAGCTGGATATGACCCAGCCGGAGCAGCGGCAGGCACTGGTGGATACCTTCATCAATGCCATCTATCTCTACGATGATAAGGTCCTCATCACCTTTAATTATAAGGAAGGTACGGAAACGGTCGCTTTCGGGGAAGCCGTGAAAGCGGAGAAAAGTTCGGATATGAGTGCGCGAGGTGCACCAGATATTGAACGTCAAATCGTAAGATTTGACGTTCTTTTTTGTTATGTAACCCCGAAAAATCGGGGTTTGCACGGTCAATGCACGGTTTTTGCACGGTCGGCGTTTTCGTGGGAATCCTCTGCATGGGCTGGAATTGCTTTGAAATGCGTGGTAAATTTTGCATCAGGTCAGCAGAGCCAGACGGAGCTGCGCCTTTACTTCGGGGTCTGCGTTCTTCAGAAGTTCCAGCAGAGCAGTCATAGAGATGGTCGGTTCGCCTGCGGCGGGTACAGCCTGTGGGCTGGGGCTTTCGGACTTAGCATAGAACCTTTCCTCGAACTTCTTCCCCAGTTCAACACGAGA
>OGDC01000415.1_pt1 | contig 11823 bp, 6 predicted proteins | sample 1570331 | NCBI WGS metagenome assembly OGDC01 (sample SAMEA2582167, study PRJEB24529) | metagenome
ACTGTGCCTTTGGGAGAATATTTGAAAGCATTTGTTATTAAATTGAACAGAATACTTTCCAGTTTGTCCGGGTCGGCCCATAAGAAGATGGGTGAATCTTGAGTTTGGAGAAGGATTTCACTTTCTCTTTGGATAGCTATGGACTGGAAGTTGTCTATGATATGAGTAATGAATGGTCCTATTTCTATTCTTTGCACACTCAGTCGAGACTCATTCTGGATCTTTTGTAAATCAAGCACTTGATTGATAATCTTCAGGGTATGTCTGGTATTTCTTTTCACTAAAGCCAAATCTTGTTGTATGGCAGGACTTAAGTTTTTTTGAGTCAACATATGGTCTATTGGAGCGACTATAAGAGTGAATGGAGTGCGAAGCTCATGGATGATATCCGTGAAAAATTTAGTCTTTATATCCAGTATCTGTTTCTCTACATAAACTCTGTTTCTGAGTTTGTAAATAATGAATAGGATATAGGCTGTGATGGCGACAATTAACATAAATAGAATAATATAAAGTAGGATACCATATATGGATTCCCAAAAAGAAGGCAAAATGGTTATGGGTATTTCTTTAATCTTGTTGCTCCATACCCCATCGCTATTGGTAGATTTTACCTGAAAAACATAATCCCCTTTAGGAATGTTGGTGTAAATAGCTTTTCTGTTGTTTTTTATATAATTCCAGTTATCAAATCCTTTTAACCGATAGGCATACTCTATCTTATTGGGGAATTTCATATCAAGTGTTGCATAACAGATGCTGAAAGAGTTCTCTTTGTGAGTGAGGACTATAGGGATAGAATGATATGTAGATTTAGTTTTTTCTCCGTTTATGTATATATCAGTTATGACGAGATTGGATGTATAGGTATCTCGTCTCATTTTTTGAGGATTTATGGATAATAATCCTTTATCGGTTCCAAATAGCATCTCATTGTTTGAAAGACGGCAAGCTTTACTGTCTGTTAGTAAAATCCCTTCGGGTAAGAATCTGTTGTCATATATTTCTATAGAATCATTCTTTGTGAATAGTCTGTATAAACCATTTTCTGAAGGTATCCATAGATTGCCTTCAATATCTTCAGCTATTGTTAATGGGACGTTAGATAACATTCTTGGAGAAGAATAGTTTTTGAAAATTCCATTACCCTTTTTATTAAATCCTGTCAGTTTATCAAGTCCGCCACCGAAAGTTGCGACAAAGATATCTTGTTTGCTGCTTTCAAATATATCATATACATTATCGCAGCTGAGGCTGTTTTTGACGCTACTATCTCTTGTAATGGGAGTATATACCAGTTTTCTTTTGTTCCATTTACACAATAATATCCCCGAGGTAGTGGCTAACCAAATATTGTTTTGATGATCCACACAAATATTTTTTATTTTGGAGAAACGTAAAGGATAGTCCGAAAGTCTATTACCTAAATGAATGAAATGTTCGTTGCCTAGCTCATCCTTTTCTATATAATTAATTCCTCCACCTAAAGTGCCGATTAGGATACGTCCTTGTCGATCTTCTTTTATTGAAAAGATGTAATTGCAGTTAAGACTGAATGGATCGGCAGAATTTTTCTTGAAATATTTGAGTTGATAAGTTTGCTTATCCTGAGGAGTTAATTTAATAATTCCTTTATTGCGGGTTCCTATCCATATACATCCTTCTTTATCTTGTAACATAGCATATATGGGACCAAAATTTTCAGCTTTTAGTGATAATTTACCTGTAGTATTTAGGAAACCGATAAAGTTTTTATTGGTATCATAAACTTGGATATCTCCATTTTTAGTTCCTACCCAGATGTTATGTTCTGTATCTTCCATTATACTTCTTAATTCATTATTTGTAGCTGAATATTCCTTGATAGTAGGTACTGAAAGAGTAAACAGGTCTTTTTTAAACGATACTTTTATAAGTCCCTTAGGATATTTGGCTATCCATAGATTATCTTGTTTGTCAAAATAGATTTTTTTTATCTTTGAAAACTTAGACTCATGGTTGGTTCGACTGATTGAAAAAGGAAGAAATTCATCTGACTCCTCATCATAATAATTGAGGGTTTCATTTTTGGAAAATACCCACAATCTGCCGTTAGGATCTTGTGATATGTGGCGTTGCGAATTATTATATTCCTGTGTTTTTAGTTGATAGTGTTTTCGATAAGTGCCGAATGGGTCAATACGAGTTATAATAGCGGTATTTTTATAAGCTACCCATATATGTTTTTGGTTATCATCATCATATAATGAATAAACTTGATTGCTTACCAGTTGGTTGGAAGTAGAATAGTGAATACCTTCACCTTGATAGCCATCTGTCAGAAAGAAACCATCGTCTTCTGTTATAACCAACAGATGGTTAGCATCATAAGCTTTAATTCGTTTCAATTTAGCGGAAGTGTTGAGTTTTAATGAAGAATTTGTATTGTTCTTGGGGTCATAGATATAGATCAGTCCGTTTTCAGAGCCGATAATGAATTTATTCATCCATTTTCTGAAGCTATGGAAAGGGAGGGGAGAAGAAAGTTGTAGCGTCAGTTTATTGCTTTTTTTAGAGAATTGGTAGATCCCTTTATCTGCAATAATCCAAATAGCGTCTTTCTCGTGAACAAGAGTGATAATGTGATTGATATTCGATGAATTGTCTAATATTTGTTGATAACTTATCTCTTGTTCTTTGGGAGTAATCCTAAGCAGTCTCCCGTCTGTTTGATATAACCATGTATCCCCATCAGGTAGGGTAAATATATTTTTGACTGGTGCAGTTTGAGATATGAATCGATGAAACTTATTTTGTTTTGGGGAAAAAAGATAGAGAGAGTTTTCATCGTCCAATAACCATAGACGATTGTGTGAGTCTATCTTTATATCATCAATTCTATTCGTTGCAAGGTCATTTGAGTCTCCTGGTTGAATTCTGTATGTTATGAACGAATGTCCGTCAAAGCGGCATATTCCATTCCATGTAGTAAACCACATATAGCCTTTTCTATCTTTAGTAATAGAGGTTATAGTTTGTTGTGAAATCCCGTCTTCAATGTTATAACGCGTAATGATATGTGGAGGTTGTCCGAAAGAGGGCATACAAATAAAAAGTACTAATATAATAATATGCAGATATAACTTCATTTTGGTATTTATTGATATTTTTATTAAAAAAATAGATATGAATTATTGAAAAGACGGATAAACACAAATATTGTACGCTATTACATAGTTAAAAATAGACTATTAGATAGCTTTGCATCAAAACAACCTTTATTAATTAAAATAATCAGGATCGATGAAAACATTTGCTAATTTGAAAAACATTCGAATATGGCTTATTATGCTATTCGTTTTCCTTGGTATGGATGCTATGGCGCAGAACATAACGGGGACAGTTAAAGATCATTTGGGTGAACCAGTAATTGGCGCTTCTGTACTAGAGAAAGGAACAGGAAATGGAACTATTACGGACTTTGATGGAAAGTTTACTTTAAATTCTTATCTAATTGATGGATTTACTTGAAAGACAAACGCTTACGAAAGTTTTGAAAAGTTTCGGGTAACGATTTGGAGATTGTGCTAATTTCAATATTTTACAGCTTCATACTTATGAAACAACTTTCTGACTACAAAGATACGATTTTTTAGGAATAAGAGAATAACTTCACAAAAAAATATGGGGCTTGGTCTGATGGTATGTCGTTATAAACTATAGGGAGGGGATGTAAAACGCAGTGTCATCTGTTCATAGAGACTTCATGACGCTTTATAATTATCCAAACCTCTAGAAGTTACTTTTCCTTTTCAACCAACATCTGCCTGATTTCGTCTATCCTACCTTCCGTATAACATTGGTTAAATTCTGCAAGCAGGCTGTCTATGACCAACCTCTTGGAATAATATAGTACCGTATCTGTATTTTCCCAATTCAGGATATTTTTCAGAATAAAGGGACATGTCCACCTTCAAGGCATAGGTACCATGAACATTCCGACGAAGCATTCTTTTTTTTGAACTTCCTCCTTATGGTTTTCTGTTTGTTTCCATTCATAAATAAATGTGAATAAAATTTCTCTAAGCAACATCAAGATGAAGATGTAACTAGCTGATATAACTTTACGGAGCGTTCCTCATGTAGATTCAAACTTTAAATACTTTTGAAAAAAGGACGGAGTAATGAGAATGCATCAAAACAGCATTTCCATTTCCCGCCCTTGAATTATTAATTTAACAACCAACCAATACTAATTCGTCGTTTTCATTGGTCAAGCAATATGTTTTGCCCTTTGCTGTCTTTAACTTAATACTTGCATGTCTATATTTAATTTCGCAGGTTCCTCCATTTTTGGACAGAATTACCACCTCTTCCAGTTTTCTGTTTTTCCAACGTATATTCACTTCAAAGTTACCTTTTGCACAGATTCCCTTCACTTCACCGTCTTTCCAAGCATCAGGAAGGGCCGGGAGCAGATGAATGAATCCCATGTGACTCTGCATCAACATTTCGGTAACGCCGGCTGTACCACCAAAGTTACCGTCTATTTGGAAAGGGGAATGTGTATCCCAAAGGTTGTCCAGTGTTCCATTTTTCAGAAGGTTTCCATAAAGTTTGTATGCATGATTTCCGTCATGGAGTCGTGCCCATTGATTGAGTTTCCATCCCATGCTCCAGCCTGTAGCACCATCACCTCTATGTTCCAAGACAACTTTCGAGGCCTTGGCAAGTTCAGGCGTAGTGATAGGCGAAAGGGTGTGTCCCGGATGCAAGCCGAACAAGTGGTTTACATGGCGGTGTTCATCCTTTGGATCATCAATATCCTTCGACCATTCCATCAACTGACCATAACGGCCTATTTGATACGGAGCGAGTTTTTCCAACACTTCTTCCCATTGTTTGCGTTCTTTTTTATCTACGCCCAATATTTTCGATGCATCAATGGCGTTCAAAAGGATTTCACGGACAACGGCATGAATGAAAGTAGCCCCTTGGTCTATTGGACCATGCTCCGGTGAAGTGGATGGAGCCGCTGTATAAGTTCCGTCCGGCTTCTTCCAAAGATAGTCCACGGCAAATTGGGCGCTACTCTTGATAAGACCATAACCGGTTTTCTTTAAGAACTGCTTGTCGCGGGTATAGTCGTAATAGTCCCAAACGTGGGTAGCCAACCATGGACCGGCCATCGGATTGAAGTTCCATGACATGTTTTCACTTTCGAGTGGAGCCGTAAAGCCGAAAATATTTCCCGATATGGAAGCGGTCCAACCTCTGGCGCCAAAGTAAGCTTGTGCGGTCTTTTCACCCGGCTTCACCAATGTCTTGATAAAGTCAATCAAAGGCAAGGTACATTCTGCCAAATTGGTAGAACCTGCCGGCCAATAGTTCATCTGTACGTTGATGTTGTTGTGGTAGTCCACCCGCCAGGGTCCGTCTACGTTATTATGCCAGATACCTTGCAGGTTTGCAGGCAGGTTGCCCGGACGTGAACTTGCAATCAGCAGGTAACGTCCGAATTGGTAGTACAATTCTTCCAGATAGAAATCAGGCTTTCCCTTACGGTAATTCTTCAAGCGTTGTGGAGTCGGAATGTTGTCTGTTTTTCCGCTACCGTTCAATGACAGGGATACACGATTGAATAAGGAAGCATAATCTTTATAATGTGCATCAAACAAAGCATCGTAACCCAATGCCGCCGCATCCTTCATCCATGTAGCCGTAGTTTCTGATGGATTCACGCCCACATATGCCTTCGGGTCATTGAAATCCGGATTGAAGTTGATTTGATAGTCGGTATCGGCTGTTACCAGAAATATCACTTCATCCGCACCGTTTACACTCAGCTTGCCGCTTTGGTTAGAAAGTGTACCTCCCTTGGCTGTTGCATGAATACGAATGACATATTCCATTTGGTTATTGTCCAAACGTGCAGTATAAACCAACCCATTGTTGCCGTCTGTTTCCATCTTTCCAGTAGAAACCGGATTCGGTTCATAGCTGAATACCAGATTTTGCTTGCCTGGCTTGTTTGCCTTGAAGCGGATGGTCATTACATTGTTCGGGTAAGAAATGAAGTAATTACGTTCATAAGCTACACCGTCTTTATTGAATTGTACGATAGCCAAAGCTGAATCCAAAGACAGAATACGCTTGTAGTCGCTCATGCCAATGGTACTAAGTCCTGTTTCTATATAAAACTCTCCCATAGTAGTAAAGTTTCCGAAACGGAATGGTTTTTCTTTCCACGATTCGTAAGGTACTTCGCTGTTGAAGTTCTTTTGTGTCAGTAGCATTGCTCTTTTTTCATCACCATTGATGAAAGCCTGACGAATTTCATCCAAGATATGAGCTGATTGTTTGTTTACGTTCCAGTAGGCTGCCGCTCCTGCCGAGGTGTTCGGCCCCCCACGCCATAAGGTCTTTTCATTGAATGTGATACGCTCCGCTTCTACCGAACCCATGATGTTGGCACCCAAGCTACCATTACCGATAGGGAGCGATTGCGATTCCCAACCTGCATCCGGATTGGTTGCAGTATCACCGGCCGATTCGGGTTTGGTCTCACCTTTCCACATATCTGAAGTATTGCCGAACCAGATGGCTTTATTGACTAACGTGTTGGGGGTGTCAAACCAGATGGAAAGTCCACGGGTATAGTCAGTGGCATGTACAGACAATGCCGTACATGCCATGATTGCTAATTGAAATATCTTTTTCATTTTTTAAAAATTACTTTTAGCTTTTAAAATCTTTTCAATTTGATTGTCAAGTTTGGCTGCTACTCTTTCGTATTTCTTGATTGCACTGGTTTTAGTTTTGCCTTCTGCCTTTTGGGCAGCATCGTAAAGTTCCCAAAGCTTCAACTTGGCAGTAGCTTCCTTTTGGGCAGCAGTGTAAGCGTCTGCATACGATTCCTGTGCAGCTTCCTGTTCCGGTGTAGCATAAGCGTGAGTATAACCCTTCACTTCGTTCCAGTATCCACGGGTAAAGTCCGGGAATGTAACGGCAGCGCAATTGTTGTCCATTGAGATAGCACCAAGTTCGCCCAAAGCACACCATTCTGCCATGTCATACACATCCATGTCGAGTGGCAAACCATGTTGCAAACAGTAGACCAGGCGGGAATCCATCACATAGTCCATACCACCATGCCCCAAGTGGCGTCCCTTTTCTGCATACTTGTCCAAAATCGGGTGACGATACTTTTCCATCAATGCTTTTTTCTGTTCTGTGCTCAAGAAACCATGGGCGTTGATGTTGTCCATCTTCGGAGCATCTGTACCTTTGAGTGCATTGCCTGCAATGGCAAATTCTTCTGTCGGATACTTGGTAGCATACCCCTTGGTACCAGTGAGTTTGAACAAACGGTTATATGGTTGCGGAGTCATCACGTTATGCTGGATTTCCACTACCTTACCTTTGGCTGTACGCATCAAGGTAGTAGTGTGGTCACCGTTACGGAATTCCTTCGGTTCCTTACCTGTGTTCTTTTCTACCCATTCCTTGCCTACGAAGCTTTCTGTATCCATGGCAATCAAGGTAGTGAATCGGTCGCCACGGTGAATGTTCATACATTGTGCCACAGGACCAAGACCATGAGTAGCATAGAGGTCACCACGGTTTTCCATGTTGTACTTCATACGCCAATGAAGGTTGTCCTTATCATTGTCATTCGGGTCTTTCCAGTAATACTGCCAGAATTCAGACAACTCGTGAATATAGGCACCTTCCGCACGGATCACTTCACCGAATATACCGTCCTGAACCATTAACAACGACTTCATTTCATAGTCATCGTAGCAGCAGTTTTCAAGGATGAAGCAATGGAGACGTTTTTTTTCTGACAAATCAATCAAATCCCAGCATTGTTCAAGGTTCATAGCCGAAGGAACTTCAATAGCCGCATGTTTGCCGTTTTCCATTGCACACTTGGCGACAGGGAAATGATGTTTCCAGTCTGTTGCAATGTAAATCATGTCCACGTCCGGACGCTTGCAGAGTTCCTCATATCCCTTTTCTCCATAATAGATGGCAGCCGGAGCCAAACCTGCGTTGCGGAGGTGACGCTGCTGTGCTTCGGCACGCTTTTCTTCATAGTCACAGAGCGCAACGATTTCTACCCCAGGAATTTGGCAGAAACGGATTACTGCTGACGGACCGCGCATACCCAAGCCTACAAAACCTACACGTACGGTCTTGATAGGAGCGGCTGTCAAACCCAAAACGTGTTCCTGACCAGCAGGACGTTCCGGAGTGTCAATCACGATAGTACCCTTGTCCCAATGCCATTTGCTAGAAGGTGACAACGACTGTGCATTGACAATTTGGAATCCCATAGCCGACATTGCCAGCAATGCTACGGCTAACATTTTCTTCAATTTCATGTTTCAATAAGTTTTTAAGATTAATAAATTATTTTGCCAAGCTATAAACTATACCTATTATCTTTTGTCCGATTTTATCAGCTGCTTCCCTGGTTGAAGCTTCAGAATATACACGGATAATCGCATAATTTTTCTTTCTTATCACCATTTTGCCATCTACTTTAAGTCTCTTATCCAATATGTAGTAGTTAATATAGGATTCATCATGAAAGCGTGCCACGATTTTTTATTGAAATCCTGTGTAATGGTTTCTCTACACCAATCTGACAAAAGAAGTATTTCTCTAGTTCTTCCTCCATAAAAAACGCCTTGGAAGTATCGCTTCCTTTGACCAATGGGAATATATGCTAAACAATCGGGCTGGCAGTCGTTGGGATATTTCTAATATCTACCTGTAAATAATGGTCGAAAGATAAAGCCGTCAGATAGCCGTTGGATGCATCAGGCAATACTTCTTCTGCATAAATGGGGGCAGTAAATTGAAAATTTCTGTTGATATAGAACACATAATCGTATTTTCCCAATTCTTCGTGGATACTACAAATGTATTCCGATTTATAGGATGTATTGACTATCCATCCCAAATCTTCTATCTGACGAACATATACATTAGCAGAAGAAGCACAACCAATACTTTCAGGTGAATCAGTGAACAGTTTATACTCTTTCTCTGCATCCACACAAAAATATTGCTCACATATACAATAAAAGTCTTTCCAGAATTTGTTGTAGGCTTCTGTTGTCAAATATATAATTCCTATCTTCATTCTTTTCAACATTTTAAATTTTCAGGAATATTCTGTGCAGATACATGAATCTGAGAATAAAAAACAGAAATATAAAATTGGCAGCTGTCAGCCATACGGGATAATATGTTCCCAGATACTGTTCCAGACCGTAAGAAACAGAATGAACCACACAACGGAAATTCACGGTTTCTCCCAGCAGGTAGGCGGTAATGGAGTTCATACCATATATTTTCAGCCATTCCAGACCACGGTGGTGTCCCCTATAGTCTACCCAATAGTAAAAAAATCCCATTAGCAGGAAGCAGTACCCCCCAGAAAGCAATGTCATGCTACATGACCATATCCTCTTAATGATCGGTGTCTGCCAACCCCACAGCCAACCGCCCGCAATCAGTAGCAGTCCCGTGACAAAAAGACGTTTTACAGTTTTCCGTCTGTCGTTTTTCCCTTCCTTCATTATCTGTCCGGCAAACGTGCCCAGCATCACCGTCCCACCGAATGTCAGGCTGCTCCATATCCAAGTATAGGTGGGATCGTCCCTGAATCTTCCCAATATGGTTGCATCCAGACGGCTAGCAAAATTCCCTTCCGGAGTAAAGTCCCCGGCAAAAGTCATTGGCAGCCAATACGCCAGCAGGAGCACGGCGGTACCCAACACCTGCATCCGAACCGTACAGTGCAGCAACAGCAGTGCCGCTATCAGGTAGCCGGCAGCTATTGCCTGCAAGGTATTGTTGTATAAGTAAATGTGTTCCCAGTCAAGTCCTAGGAGATTTCCCTGTACTACCATACCAAGTAAAAACAACAGCAGGAAACGCCTGGTAATTTTACGGTAAACCGCATTCCTGTCTGAAATGTCCCTGTACTTGGCAAAGGAGAACGGCATGGAAACTCCTGTCATGAATAGGAACAGTGGCATCACCAGATCCCAAAAACGGAATCCCACCCATACCTCATGTTCAAACTGGTAAAGGATAGAAGTCATCCATGGGAAATCCGTCTGCTACCCAAAAGACATCAGCACCGGTTGAAAAAATACCAACAGAAACAGGTCAAGGCCTCTCAGCATGTCAAGAGAATCCAGACGGGAAGATGTTTTTATGAAGTTCATAAGCGCATGTCTGTTCTCATTTCCTGTATTTCTTTTTCATATTTTCGAACCGAATATCTTTGATGGAAAAAGCATGAGGTAAAACGTTGTCCTTAATTTCTACTTTCTTACAGCCATTCAAGATAAACAATTCTTTTTGCTTAGCATTCGTGTCTGGCAACAGTTCCACTTCATTATCCTTGAATACCAGTCCTTCCGTACTCTTGGCATAGAGCACCGGATTTCCGGCAAGTTGGAAGCGGTTGCCGATGATGCGTACATTCCGGTGTACGGGACGGTTGGCATCCACCACCGTGTTCGATGGATGCAGGGCGATGACGGCATTTTCGGGTCCGCCGTTATAGGCGCAATCTATAAAGGTGTTATTCTCTATCAGCACATCCTTCACGGGACCGGACTCGTACCATCCTTCCGCATCTCCCTCTATCAGGATAGCGCTCATGCCGGTCTTGTAATAGGTATTGCCTGCGATAACCACCTTACGGGGAGTAGTCATCAGCGTACCGCGTGTGCTGGTACGGGTGAAGTGGCAGTTGCGAATCTCCACTTCGGGCGTGCAGCTCATGTTCTCTACACAATCATGATCCAGCTCCAGTGCCTGGGGAACCGGGCGGTCCAAAGCTACTTCCACCGTACGGTCGGTCAGCCGCTTCACCGAAGTGACCGTAGCCATAGCGAACCGTTCCATAGTAGATGCCTTGACAAAGGCCACCGTATCCCCTGCGAAATAGGCATTAAACCCGTAACTCTGACCGTGCATGAAGCGCAGTTCCAAAGTCCGGTCATCCACCTTTTTCACGGCACGCAGGTTGGTTCCATGCACATTGATAGGGTCGTCCTGCGCTCCAGCATACCGACATCCGAGGATACTGATCTTGCCGCTGCATCCCGAAAAGTGCATGAAGTCAGCCGAGGAGGCCAAGATACGTCCGCTTCCCTCCCTGGGAGCGCATGTCACGTTCCTCATGGTGATATTTCGGGTGTATTGGCTGACAATGCCCAGTCCGTGCATGTAGTGCATTCCCACATTCTCCAATGTTACGTCCTGACTTTCGTAAATGAACATCCCCACCTGATCACGGATAATGTCGCGCACCGTCAGCGTATTGCCTACCTTGGGACGGAAGTCCGCAGGAGTGTTAAAGCGTACAATACCCGGAGCCACTTCTTCCGCCTTGGCTGTAGCAAGGGTATTCCATCCATGACTATAGAAGAAGTGCTTGTTTTCTGGATCATACTCTATGCAGTGGTTCCGGCTTGAACACCATCCCTCACCGTACAAATGAATCTTTCCATTCTCTATTTCATAACGCGAATCACGGTGCAGGCTCACTTCCACTCCGTTGTCATCTACCCTGGTGTAGGTGATTTCAGAGCCTCCCGGCCGTTCAAAATCGATATGCAGGTTCCGCAATTTCATCTGTTTGCTATGTGCAAAGGCTATCATGGTCATCTTGCCATGAAACATCAGCGTTGCGTCATTTCCCTCAACGGTCAGTCCCTGCATCTCTTCAAAGAATAGTCCGATGGTCTTTACCTTTGAGGGACATTCCTGTTCCGTAGAAGTGTTGGTGATAAAATATTCCTTGCGAACGGC
>OGDC01000416.1_pt1 | contig 11758 bp, 9 predicted proteins | sample 1570331 | NCBI WGS metagenome assembly OGDC01 (sample SAMEA2582167, study PRJEB24529) | metagenome
CCAAGGACCCTCTGATTAACAGTCAGATGCTCTAACCGACTGAGCTAACGAAGAAAATTTGCATTTGACTTTAAAAGTGCTCTTCGTCTTGGACTTGAACCAAGGACCCTCTGATTAACAGTCAGATGCTCTAACCGACTGAGCTAACGAAGAAGGTTTTTCTCTCAAATGCGGTGCAAAGATAATAGGTTTTTCCGAAATATGCAATATCTTTGCAGAAAAATTTTAGATAAATGGATAAAATAATTGGAATGGGCAATGCATTGGTTGACGTTCTTGTTACTTTGCAAGATGATTCGCTACTAGATGAGATGAGTTTGCCCAAAGGAAGCATGCAACTTATAAATGAAGATAAGTTTTTGAAAATCAGTGGTAAATTCTCTGGTATGAAAACGCATAAAGCTACAGGGGGAAGTGCGGGAAATACAGTTTTGGCGTTAGCTAACCTAGGGGCACACCCGGGATTTATCGGAAAGATAGGAAACGATGATTTTGGGCAATATTTTAAAAAAAACGGTTTGAAGCAGGGAATTGACATGAAATTGCTCGCCGGTGATTTGCCTACAGGAGTGGCTTCTACTTTCATTTCACCGGATGGGGAACGTACTTTTGGAACTTATCTGGGAGCTGCTGCTACTATGAAAGCCGAAAATCTGACGTTGGATATGTTTAAGGGGTATGCATATCTATATATAGAAGGATATTTGGTACAGGATCATGAATTGATTCTTCGTGCTATGCAATTAGGAAAAGAGGCTGGATTGCAAATCTGCTTGGATATGGCCAGTTATAATATTGTGGAAGGAGATTTGGAATTCTTCGATATTTTGATAACTAAATACGTGGATATTGTTTTTGCTAATGAGGAAGAGGCAAAGGCTTATACAGGCAAGGATGCATGGGGGGCTATCAATGAAATTGCTTCTAAATGCAGTGTTGTAATAGTAAAACTAGGTGCCCAAGGTTCATGTATAAAGAAAGGTACGGAATGCATCAAACTAGAGGTACCTCCGGTAAAAAAAGTCGTGGATACCACTGGCGCGGGAGATTATTATGCAGCAGGTTTTCTGTATGGACTGACTTGTGGTTATTCTTTGGAGAAGTGTTCCATTATAGGTTCTATTTTAGCATCCAATGTGATACAAGTGGTGGGTACAACCTTATCAAAGAAAAAATGGGACGAAATAAAGTTAAATATAGAGGCCCTTCTACAGGCTTGAATAGAATAATGTATTAATTTGCGGTTCACAAATACATAAAGTGATGAAGTGGAATAGTAAGAAAATATTGTTAATGATTTGCGTGGGCCTGACAGGTAGCGCTTTGTTTAGTTTTAATAAAGGTGATGACCGTAATTTCCAGATAGCAAAAAACTTGGATATCTTCAATGCGATATTCAAGGAATTGGATATGTTTTATGTTGATACTATTGATCCTGAGAAAGTGATAAAATATGGTATTGATGCTATGTTGGCGCAGACCGACCCTTACACGGAGTATTATCCTGAAGAAGATAATACACTAAAGGAAATGACTAGCGGAAAGTTTGGCGGTATCGGATCGGTAATACGTTATTATACTCCCCGAAAGCGTGTGGCTATTATTGAACCTTCCGAAGGAAGCCCTGCTGCCGAAATAGGACTGAAAGCCGGTGATATCATCATGGAGATCAATGGAAAAGATATGGCCCAGGGAGACAGAATTCCCAATGATCTGACCTCGTATGTCAGTGATAATTTGCGTGGTGAGCCGGGAACAACTTGTGTGTTGAAAGTTGAGAGACCTACTTCTGATAGTACTTATGTGCCAATGGAATTTAAAATAACCCGTTCTACCATCCGTACGAACCCTGTACCTTATTATGGAATCGTAGGCAATAATGTGGGATATATCGTTATCAGTACTTTTGCTATAGAGAACTGTTCAAAAGATATAAAGAAGGCATTGATAGAATTGAAACAGCAAGGTGCTAAATCTATTGTTCTCGATTTGCGTGGCAATGGTGGCGGTTTGTTGGGGGAAGCAGTGAATGTAGTGAATTTCTTTGTACCGAAAGGGAAAGAGATTGTGGTAACAAAAGGTAAGATTAAACAAGCTGGTACCACTTATAAAACAATGAATGAACCGGTAGATACAGAGATTCCGCTGGCTGTGCTAGTGGACGGTTCTACAGCTTCGGCATCCGAGATTGTTTCAGGTTCCTTGCAGGACCTTGATCGGGCTATTGTGGTAGGAAGCCGTACGTATGGTAAAGGGTTGGTACAGGTACCTCGTGAATTGCCTTATAACAGTAGCATGAAAGTGACTACTGCAAAATATTATATTCCCAGCGGACGATGCATTCAAGCCATTGATTACGCTAAACGTAATGCCGACGGGTCGGTGGCTCGTACTCCGGACAGCCTGACCAATGTATTCCATACAGCAGCCGGACGTGAAGTGCGTGATGGTGGCGGTATTCGTCCGGATGTGGAGGTGAAAGTTGAAAATTTCCCAAACATTATGTTTTATCTGCTTAATGATGATATGATTTTTGATTATGCTACCCAATATTGTATCAAGCATTCTCAGGTAGGGGAAGTGAAAGACTTTACAATAACAGATGCTGACTATGTTGATTTTAAGAAGATGTTACATAAGCGTAAGTTTACTTATGACCGTCAAAGTGAGAAGATGCTGAAGAACTTGAAAGAAATAGCGGAGTTTGAAGGATATATGGATGGGGCAAAAGAGGAGTTTGCTGCTTTGGAAACAAAATTGACGCATAATTTGGATCATGAACTGGACAGGTTCTCGAAAGAGATAAAAGATGCTATTGCTCAGGAGATTTTGAAACGTTATTATTTCCAACGTGGCGCGATATTGCAACGCTTGAAAGATGATCCTGATTTGAAAAAAGCTATTGAGACATTGAACAATCAGTCTGAATATAGTAAGATACTTTCTGTTATGAAATAATCAAATGAGGGGCGGATGTACGAATCTGCCCCTCATTATTGTATCATGATACCATTGATGATGCTTTATTTGAACCGGGAAGTATCTATTGGTTTATGCTGTTTTTCTTTATACCCTCCGAACTTGTAGGTAAAGGATAAAGTTATGTTGCGTGAATAGTTGTTGGTGTGCATGTCCATGTATTGTCCTTTATTACGTAGTGTCACATCTATGTTGCCTTCCATCGAATTGAACAGATCATTGGCCTTCACTTGGATACTTGCTTTTTGGTTGGCAAAGTTCCAACGTATTCCGGTATGGATGGCCCAGATATGATTTAAATCATAACTTCCCTGGATAGATGGGCTCAAATAAAGTCCGGTCAGTTCCATACGAATATCCGGTTTGGTAGAAAGTATTATATTATTTTGTAACATGGCGAGTCCGATCCACTTGCTGTGGTTGAAGGAAAGATCGAAGAATTTGTTACATTTTGCTTGACGGTATTCAGCTTGCAGTGTGACGTGACTGTCCAACCAATGTCCGATTTTGAAGGGAATGATAGTCGTGGCTGAGAAACTTTGCTGATAATCCCAGTTTAAGGTTTTGTAAATCAAAGCCAGGCGTTCTGTGCTTTGATAGGCTAGTTGCTGAAATAAATCGGGTTGATAATCATAAGCCAGGCTGAAGATATACTTGTTCTTTAAAATATAATTCAGATTTGCGGAATAATCGGTGGATGGCTTTAACATTGGATTGCCTTGTACTTCTTCATAACCACTTATATAGCCGGTACTTTCGCTCAGATCCCAGTAGCTGGGATAGGTCTTATCTGATGTGAATGAAAGTTGTAGAATATGTGCTGGGGTCATTACGTATGTTAATTCGGTTGTAGGATAAGCCGCCCATGCATGATAACGGGCCGTTTTGTAATATTCTCCGGTTATGGACGCGCTGAAAGACAAATGTTCTCCCATGTTTTTGCTGAATCCGACGTAGAAGTCATATGTATATTCATTATAACGATTGTTTGTATTGAGTTCGCTCATGTCTGTTCCGTTTTGGGTATGATAGAACTGAGTATTATGGTCACTGGCATAAGTTAAAGAGGTGCCATAGTTTAAGGTCCACTCTCGTGGTAGTGTGTGTGACTGGTCTACGTATATTTTCCAGTGGTCTATTGTTTGTCCGCTAGTCGTGTGAAATTCGCTTGTTTGGTTCTTGTTGTCTTTGTTGGTGAATTGCTGATGACTTTCGGAATGGTAGGAGGTATAGTTTATTCCAGCTTTCATACCGAAGCTAGAGAGATAATCTAAAGCGATATTGTGCATTCGAGTCTCCTTTTTTGTCCGGTTGTCTGCGGTTGTGATGTTCCCGTCGGAATATGAATGATTATCGTTGTTAGGGTTGAAGACACCAGTATAGGCTAGATTGATATGAGCATTATCATTGAATTTATATTCAGCGCCTGTTCGTACATAATGTGTTATTCCTTTCCTGTCAATATCATTGTGTTGACAGATATCATATATATTATTTTTTAGGGTGTGATGTGAGTACGTATCTGTTGTTTGTCTGTTTTGTTCATAATGGGTATTATATAGCAAGTCTATATTCCATTTAGGAGTGGTGTAAAGCAGGCTGATTCCTCCTTGTGTGCCACTTCTGTAATTGTATAGATATCCGGCGTTAACTTCTCCTTGCAACCCACTTTCTTCAGGACGGTAACCTTTCAAAAGTAAGTTGATGGCAGCACCTCTTACATGATATTGCGGCGGTGTGCTATACATAATTTCTGCCTTTTCTACACGTGAAGCCGGAGTGTTTTTTAATAAAATGGTCAACTGTTCGTGACTCATTGTTGTGGGCCTTCCGTTTAAAATAATGCTCAGATTGTGTGTGCCTGCTAATGAAAGGTTGCCGTTTATTTCCTGTACACCGGGTAATTGCTGAAGGATTTCATAGGCATTGCTCACGATCTTATGTGTGGTGAGCTGTGACAGATCATAGGATAATTTTCCTCCTTCCACTTTTACAAGAGGGCGTTCCCCTTTGACGATAACTTCGTCCAAAGCATAATCTTTACTTTTCAGGGTAATCGTGCCTGCGTCTTCTCCTGTAGTTGTCAATAAGAGGGTTTCGTACATGATGTGTTGGAAAATCAGCCGATAAGATGCTGGTTGCCGGTTGAACTTGAAGTAGCCGGTGGTATCTGTGATTACGGCGTCCACAAAAGTAGAATCAATGGTTTGTAGGATGACGGTTGCACCGTCAATGGCTTGTGCATGGATGTTTGTAACCTTTCCGGTAATGGTTTGTGCAGTGGTTGTTCCTATAACCCAAAATAAAAATAGCGATGTGATGATAAAATTTTGCTTTTTCATATCTATTTGTTTTTAATATTTTCTTTAACTTTGACGAAACAAAAGTAGGGAGACTTTTTTCCTTACGTGGTTAATGGCAGGTTAACACAATGTTAACAAAGTATGGATAGGATATAAGTGTATGACAATCAAACATATTCGTTGGGTAGCTTGTATCGGACTGTTGGCAATCATCTGTTTGCAGTACGTTTGGCTTGTAAATACCTATAAGCTAACTAAGGAAAGTATACAGTTCAGAAGCAATGAAGTATTTAGAGATGCAACGATGCGTGAGGTGTTTTATCGCATGGAAGTATATCAAGATTCTTTGCAAAAGAAGTATAAGGACAAAGATACTTCCATTATGGTTAGAATAAATCTGGATGAAGATTATGATTTTTTTGAGGATGGCAGAGGTGATAAAAATGTGAACCAATGGTTGATGTCCAATATGCAGGTTTCCATGCAAGAGATTGTCAAGAGGGATTATAAATTGTCTGTTTCTTTGTCAAGTTTAGATTCTATTTATCGGACAGGCCTTGCTGCCGAAGGATTGGATGCAGAAGTAATAACTTGTGTGACAGATTCGCTGGGGAATATTCTTAGAAGTTCCCGTTCCATACAGGTAGGGGATTATGGCTTGTTGAAAACCGGATTACAACCTATCAATTATAAATGTACGGAGAATCTTCAGGCTTTTATTGTTAATCCTTATTGGGTTATTTTCCAGCAGATGACCTTGCTCCTCATTGCTACTGTCTTGATGATGGCAATGATCGTCTATTGTCTTGTTTATCAGATTCGTATTATTGCTCATCAGAATAAAATAGCTAGGATGCGTGAGGATTTCTCATACGCCATGATTCATGAGATGAAGACTCCTCTTGCCTGTATTTTGATGGGGACCCGAATGTTGAAATCAGGAAAGTTGGATATTTTTCCGGATAAACGCGAGAAGCATTTTCAGATATTGGAGGACGAGAGTGAACATTTATTGTCACTGACTAACAAAGTGCTGACGCTGTCAAAATTGGAAAATGCTCAATTGAGGCTTTGGAAAAAGGAGATACAACTCCGTCCGATGTTAGAGGATCTTATTGAGAAATATACTGCTAAGGCAGATAAACCAGTACATTTCTCTCTTCATTTGGAATCGGAATGGGTATATGCTGATGAAGAATTCTTGAAAGAAACTATCGGTAATTTGGTAGACAATTCTATAAAATATTCAGGTGAAGAGGTGGACATACAGATTTCATCCTTGCGTCAGGACTATAACTTTTATTTGATAAAGGTAAGAGATAACGGCATAGGTATTCCGTTGAAGGACCAGAGTCGTATTTTCGAGAAGTACGAGCGTGCTTCGGCTGCCGACCGCAGCCGTAAAGGCGGTGCGTCAGGCTTCGGATTGGGTTTGAATTATGTTTTCCGCGTGGCTGAAGCGCATGGTGGAAAAGTGTGTGTAGAAAGCATTGAAGGGGAGTATAGTGAATTTTTTCTTTTTTTGCCGAGTGGGGAGAAGAAATAAATATTTTTTAAGGAGGAAGATGATATGATAAAACTGTTGTTGGTGGAAGATGATGCCAATCTTTGTTATATTATTCGTGGTGGATTGGAGGATATGATAGGTGGATACGAGGTGATGACCGCTTCTAATGGCGAAGAAGGGCTGAAGATATGGAAGGAGCAACATCTTGATATCATTATTTCAGACATTGAGATGCCTGTTATGGATGGTTATGAAATGGTACGTCGTATTCGGGAAACGGATGGATTTATTCCCATTGTTTTTACCTCGGGCAGGGTTTCGCCTAAAGATGTGGTGAAAGGTTATGAATTGGGGGTGAATAATTATATTAAGAAACCTTTTTTGGCGGAAGAACTGGATGCGCATATTGGTGCTTTGTTGAAAATGAAGCGGGGAATGGGAGCCGCTAATGAAAGTGAGATTTATCGGATTGGTGAAAATTATACATTTGATGCTGTTCATGCGGTATTAAAGCATTCGTTGTGTGTACAAAAGACAATGACGGAACGCGAAGCGAAATTGCTTCAGATGCTTTGTAAAAAGAAAAATGAACTAGTGAGACGGGATATTATTCTTTCAAGACTATGGGATACGGAGGATGATTTTTTTGCATCACGTAGTCTCGATGTTTTTGTTACTCGACTTAGAAAATTGTTTGCTGATGATGAACGGATACAGATAAAGACTGTGAAAGGAGTGGGTTTATGTCTTTCGGACAAAGGATGAATATGTGTAATATAACATTTATTGTAAGTTCTTTTGGCATTTTCCGGATACTAAACGTTTTTAAGCAACTCGAAAAGATGTGCATTGGTGAAACGACCGTTCTTGAAAATGGATTTTGTCATTATCCCGACTTTGTTGAAGCCGGCCTTTTCTAATACTCGCATGGAAGGAAGGTTGTGTTCAAAGACAAGTGCGAATATACGTATTGTATTCGTATAAGTGAAGTAATGGTAGATGGCTTCTTGTAATGCGTCGGTTACAATACCTTGGTTCCAATATTTTTCTCCGATAACGTACCCTACTTCGGCATTGAAGCATTCCACATCTGTGCCTGGTGTAAATCCGATATTGCCTACGGCTTTTCCATTAACTTCAATACAAAAATCATGAATGCCTTCTTTTTTCTGGATGAGGTCAATAAAGGTTTCCGCATGCTCTAGCCTGTAAGGGTGGGGGAATACGTTGCGGCAATTGTCCCAAATCTTTTTGTTATTCAGTTCTTGAACTAATGAATGAGCGTCTTCTGTTTGCCAAGTACGTAGTGTGTACTTGTTCTTTTGTACAAATACAGCATGATAGCGTCTCATGGGGGTACTGCAGAGCCTATGGTAATTTTGTTTTTCTCCTACGACAGCAAATCCCAGACTCTGGTAGAAAGGAATAGCATAAGTAGAAGAATTAACCGTTGTTTCAATGGAAGGATGGAGGCGTAGTGGAAAAGTTTTTTTCCTAATCCGTGCCTGTGATATTCTGGCTTGATAAAAAATAGGGAGATATGTTTGCCATTACTTTTTATACCTAAAATGCCTGTTAGAGCTTCATTGTCAAAACTACCATAAAATATGATTTCGTTTATATATTTTTTGTTATAAATAAAGCTTTTGAAAAATTCCAATCCCTCATTGTTGAAATCTTCTTTGCCGGTGATGGTGAAAACTTGCCAAGATAGTTCGATGGCTTTTGGGTATTCATCTTTTGTGAGTTGTCGTATGTTATTCATGGTATGCCATATTGTAGATTAGTGTAAAAATAGGTAGAGCAGGTATGTTTTTAGTAAGGTGAAGAAGGATAAAGGTGCATTTAAAAACAACTTTATCCTTCTTTGGCTATTAACTAGAAATTATAGGCTACGCCAAGATTGAATGCGGCTTGGTCTAGGTCGCTGATTAATTGGTATTTAATATCAAAGTTTAAACTCCAGTTTTTGTCTAAGTCAAACTCCATACCTGCTCCTAAATTAACTCCAAATTTTCCATCACTTCCACTGACATCGTAATCGCCTGCTTTCCCTAAATCCAAATGCCAGTTAGTGTATGTAAATCCTGCTAATGGATATAGACTAATATTGCTTGCTATGGGAAAAAGGTAGTGGATATTTGCGTTGATGTCAAACATGCTAAGTCCATCATTTTTAAAGAAGTAATTCATAGACGGCTCTATTCTGATTTGATCAGTAATATTATATTGATATTTCAGACCAATACCAACGCTCTCTATTTCAGTTCCATAACTTAGATTTCCACCAATAGCTTGTTTTCCTTGTTGTGCAAAAACAGAACCACAACCTAAAAGTGCCATGCATGCGGCAATAATAATTTTTTTCATAATCACTCATTTTAAATGAATACTAACTTTTCTTTATATGTAGAATTATTTTTCTTCCTCCTTAAACCAGGAAGCATACATTAAATATCCATTGGCTATTTTCTGATTGAGTTCTTTGCTTTGTGCCTCGGGAATCTTTTTGATAAATTTGGCTGGAACTCCTGCCCATAGGCTTCCAGGTTCGATGACGGTGTTACTGAGTACCAGCGCTCCGGCAGCTACAATAGCTCCTTCACCTACGACCGCATGGTCTAGTATGGTAGAGCCCATTCCAATTAGAGCGCCGTCTTTTATAGTCGCACCATGTATGGTTACATTATGTCCTACAGAAACATCATTCCCGATTTCGACAACTGATTTTTGATATAATGTATGTACTACACTGCCGTCCTGGATATTTACGCGGTTACCTATGCGGATAGCATTAACATCGCCGCGTAATACGGCGTTAAACCAAATGCTGCAATCTTTTCCAATTACAACATCGCCAATAATAGTGGCATTATCGGCTAAATAACAGTTCTCGCCGATTTTTGGAGTGAATCCTCTCACTGATTTTATAAGTGCCATAATTAATTTCTACCGTTTTAAAGGAGATGTTACTTCTTTTAACCACTCGCGTTCCTCGTTGTTCAATTCCGGATTCAAACAATTGTAAACTTTTTCATGATATTGGTTGAACCATGTTATTTCTTCATCGCTCAGCATATCTGTCAGGATGGCTTCTTTGTCAATAGGGCAGAGGGTAAGTGGCTCGAATTTATAGTAAGTGCCGAATTCTGTCTCTTGTGACGGAACAATTAACATGGTATTTTCCGTACGTACTCCATGGCGTCCGGTTTTATATATACCGGGCTCGTTGGTTACTGTCATGCCTGGAACAAGTAAGGCCGGCATGTGGTTCATGCGGAATTGGTGAGGACCTTCGTGTACATTCAGAAAACAACCTACACCGTGGCCTGTTCCATGCAGGTAATTGATTCCGGCTTTCCACATAGGGAGGCGAGCCAGCGCATCTAGTTGTGTTCCGCAAGTTCCATGTGGAAATTGAGCCATTGAGAGTTGGATAAATCCTTTTAAGACTAATGTGTAATCTGTTTTTTCTTCTTTCGTGAGTGCTCCTAAAACGATAGTACGAGTAATATCAGTTGTTCCGTCCAAATATTGTGCTCCACTGTCCAGCAGCAGCATGCCTTCAGGTTTTAAGGGAATATCGGTTTCGGGGGTTGCTTCATAGTGAACAATAGCGCCATGAGCTTTATATCCGGCAATGGTGTCAAAACTGATACCATTGAAGTGGGGTTGTCCGGCGCGGAATTCGTATAATTTCTTATCTATACTTATTTCGGTTTCATTTTCAGTAGAAACAGCTGCTTTCAGCCAGCGGAGAAATTTAACCATGGCTACTCCGTCGCGTTTCATTGCGCGATGGAAGCCTTCTATTTCTGTTTCATTCTTTATCGCTTTTAAAAAAAGTACAGGCGAAGGGGCTATTTCTATTAAGGAATGGGCGCAGGCTGCTGCATGGACAGCGGCATTGATATTAGCTGACAACAGGAGTTTGCCGGTAAAATCTTTTAAATCTTTTTCAATTGTTGAATAAGGCCTTACTTTAATTTCGTTTTCTGTTAGATAGTCTTTTACTTCATCTGACAGTTTATTCTCTATTATATATAAGGTAGAACTATATTCCGTGATGAGAAGGTAACTTACAAATACCGGATTGCAGTGTACGTCACTTCCCCGTAAGTTTAGGGTCCATGCCACTTCATCCAGTGCGGAAATTAAAATGCCTGTGCAACTGTTACGACGGATTGCTTCTCGTATTTGAGTGATTTTATCCTTGCAACTGAGACCGGCATATTTCAATTCATGTATAAACACTTTGTTATTGGGCAATGCAGGCCGATCTGTCCATAATTCATTGAATGGATCGGGAGCAAGGGTTAAGTGTATCTGTTTTTTTTCTAATTCTTTCTGTAAGTTGCTTGTTTCTTGATAGCTGTTCACCCAACCGTCTATACCCACATTGTCTTCTGCATTCAATACACAGCCCAACCACTCTACAATGGAAGGAGTTTCCGGTAATCGTTCCTTGAATAAAGTAATACCTGTGTTTTCCAATTGTTCGGCCGCTTGAAGAAAATAGCGTGAATCTGTCCAAAGTCCGGCTTTATCCAGTGTTACGACAACCGTACCTGCCGAACCTGTGAAACCTGATATCCATTTACGTGCTTCCCAATGTTTGGGGATATACTCTCCCGAATGGGGATCCGTACTGGGAATAATAAAGGCTGAAAGCTTGTGTTTACGCATGAAATTGCGCAGACTAGCTATTCTATTTATAATTTCCGATTTCATTTTAATAGGTTTATAATGGTTTGTACTAGAAAGCAAAGATACGATTTCTAGATTATTTTAAATAAATAATTGCGGAAAGTTTTGTAAATAAAGAAAGTATGTGTAATTTTGCGCCGCAATTTGACTATCGGAAAATATTAATAACAACATATTTAATAATTAAAAACAATGATTGTAGTACCAGTAAAAGAAGGCGAAAACATTGAAAAAGCGCTGAAGAAGTTCAAAAGAAAATTTG
>OGDC01000418.1_pt1 | contig 11751 bp, 9 predicted proteins | sample 1570331 | NCBI WGS metagenome assembly OGDC01 (sample SAMEA2582167, study PRJEB24529) | metagenome
AAGGTAGGAACATTTACAGTTGAAAGGAATTGTATGCTTTGGAGTAATGGAGAGCATAAGACAGGAAAAATACCCACAGCCAAGCCCCAAAGCTATAAAAAATAGACTGTCATGGGTATGTGAGAACAGAAAACAATAAAAATACCCGCGAAGATAATAGAGAAAAGAAAGCAGATAAAAAAGAAAACGCGTCATATTGTAATTTAACTTACAATATGGCGCGTTTTCAACTGCATATACCTCAGCTATCTTGATATCTCAACTATCTCAACTATCTCAGCTATCTCAACATTACACACTATTGTTTTAGTGTAGTTTGCCTTTTAAGAAGGTTCTTAACTCCAACCTACTTATCAAGATTCTTCTGCGCAGTCGACAGCATAAGCTTGATTCTGTTGAGCTGGTTAACCTCGCTGGCACCCGGGTCATAGTCTACGGCGATTATGTTGGCATCCGGATAAGCGGCGCGCAGCTCTTTTATGACACCCTTACCTACGATATGGTTAGGCAGGCATGCGAAAGGCTGGCAGCAGACGATGTTCTTAGCTCCGTGGTGAATAAGCTCAATCATTTCGGCCGTGAGAAGCCAGCCCTCACCTGTCTGGTTTCCGAGTGAAACGAGTGGGGCAGCCAGCTTAGTCATTTCCTTGATGTCTGTCGGAGCATCGAAGCGCTTGCTCTGCGCAAGTGCCTTGTTGGACGGACCGCGGAACATATTGATTGCCTTTATTACAGCGTTGCTTATGTGCATTGACTTCCTGCTTGCACCGAGGTTGTCTGCCTTGAAGTTCGCGTTCTCAGCGCAGTAGAGCATGAAGCCCATGAAATCAGGAACTACAGCCTCAGCGCCTTCCTTCTCAAGGAGGTCAACGAGGTAGTTGTTGGCAGCAGGCAGGAACTTGACAAGAATCTCACCGACTATTCCGACGCGTGGCTTCTTGATGTCAAGAAGAGGAAGCTCATCGAATTCCTTTATAATCTGCCTGATGTTGCGGTTGAAATCCTTCATATATACCTTTGGCTGCTTGAGCTGCTCTATGATAATATTCTTCCACTTCTCATGGAGTGCATTGACCGAGCCGGGAACTGCCTCATAAGGACGTGTGCGGTACACAACATTCATAAATATATCACCATACTGGATTGCCATCGCTACCTTCTTAATCATAGGAAGCGAGTAGGTGAAGCCTGAGTTGCTCTCAAGTCCCTGCACGCTCAGCGATATAACCGGAATATCAGGGTAGCCTGCCTTTATGAGGGCACGGCGGATAAATCCGATATAGTTCGACGCACGGCAGCCACCACCTGTCTGTGTGATGACAAGAGCTGTCTTTGTGAGGTCATATCTGCCTGAGAGCACTGCCTCCATCATCTGTCCTACCACGATAAGAGAAGGGTAGCAGGCATCATTGTTGACATACTTAAGACCCGTATCGACTGCAGACTTGCTCACATTCTTCAGTACTTCGACATTGTAGCCGCAGGAATTGAGAGCAGGCTCAATGAGGTCGAAGTGTATAGGTGACATCTGCGGACAGAGAATAGTGTAATTGCTGTCGCGCATTTCCTTGGTAAATTCTTTTCTGTGGTAAGCACTTGATACGATGCTGCGCTTGTAGTTGTTGTGCTCACGGACCTTTATGGCGGAGATGAGTGAACGGATACGGATTCTTGCGGCACCGAGGTTGTTTACCTCATCTATCTTTAATACGGTGTAGATCTTTCCTGCTGAGGAGAGTATATCATTTACCTGGTCGGTTGTGACGGCGTCAAGTCCGCAGCCGAAGGAGTTGAGCTGTATCATGTCAATGTTGTCCTTGTCGCGGATGAAGCTTGCTGCGGCGTACAGTCGTGAATGGTACATCCACTGATCCATTACGATGAGAGGACGCTCAACCTTTCCGAGGTGTGATATAGAATCCTCTGTGAGAACAGCTATTCCGTAGCTGTTGATAAGCTCAGGGATACCATGGTTAATCTCAGGGTCGATATGGTATGGACGGCCTGCGAGAACTATAGCGTGTCTTCCTGTCTCCTCAAGGTATTTGAGGGTTTCCTCACCCTTCTTCATAATGTCGCGGCGACATTCTGCTAATTCATCCCATGCGGCCTGACATGCGGCGGTAACATCCCTGGAGGAGATGTTGAACTGACCTCCGATTTCCTTGGAGAGACGCTTTGCAAGAACCTTCTCATCCTCAAATGAGAGGAAAGGATTCATAAAAAGTATATTCTCTGTCACAAGCTCTTCTACGTTATTCTTGATGTTCTCAGCGTAGGAGGTTACGATAGGACAGTTGTAGTGGTTGTTAGTATTCTCTATTTCCCTGCGCTCATAAGGTATGCAAGGATAGAAGATAAATTTTATTCCCTGCTTGATAAGCCATGTCACATGACCATGTGCGAGCTTGGCAGGATAACACTCAGACTCACTAGGGATGGATTCAATTCCAAGCTCATATATCTTACGGCTTGACTCAGGCGAGAGAACAACGCGGAAGCCGAGCTTTGTAAAGAATGTGAACCAGAATGGATAGTTCTCGTACATATTGAGTACACGCGGAATACCTACAACACCGCGTGGTGCATCTGTTATCTCAAGAGGTTCATAAGAGAAAAGACGCTTGTTCTTGTACTCAAAAAGATTTGGCACATGGTCTTTATTCTTTTCCTTGCCGATACCACGTTCGCAGCGGTTTCCGGATATGAACTGTCTTCCGCCGGAGAAACGGTTGATTGTGAGGAGACAGCTGTTGGTACAGCCCTTGCAGCGTGCCATTCTTGTCTCGTATGTAAGCTCATTGATTTTCTCAATAGAAAGCATAGTGGTATTCTGACCTTCGTAGCGCTCTCTTGCGACAAGGGCGGCACCGAAGGCACCCATGATTCCTGCAATATCAGGACGTATAACCTCTACACCTGTAATTTTTTCAAGGCTTCTAAGGACAGCGTCATTGTAGAAGGTACCACCCTGGACAACAATCTGGTGACCTAAATCCTTAGGGTCTGAAATCTTGATAACCTTGTAAAGCGCGTTCTTGATAACAGAGTAGGCAAGTCCGGCAGATATATCCGCCACGCTTGCACCCTCCTTCTGCGCCTGCTTAACCTTGGAGTTCATGAATACGGTACATCTTGTACCGAGGTCTATAGGGTGAGGCGCAAAGAGAGCCTCTTTTGCGAAATCCTCAACAGAGTAGTTCAGCGACTTTGCAAATGTCTCTATGAAAGAACCGCAGCCTGAGGAGCATGCCTCATTGAGCTGGACACTGTCAACGGTGTTATTTTTAATCTTGATACATTTCATATCCTGACCGCCTATATCGAGGATACAGTCAACCTCAGGGTCAAAAAATGCGGCGGCATAATAGTGGGATACAGTCTCAACCTCACCCTCATCGAGCATGAGTGCTGCCTTTATAAGTGCCTCACCGTAGCCTGTTGAACATGAGCGCACGATATGCGCATCGGCAGGAAGGATGGAATATATCTCCTTTATCGCCTTTATGGATGTCGCGAGAGGGCTTCCGTTGTTGCTGCTGTAGAAGGAGTAGAGAAGTGTTCCGTCCTCTGCTACCACTGCAGCCTTCGTTGTGGTGGAGCCGGCATCTATTCCGAGATAGCAGTTGCCGGAGTAGTTCTCAAGACTGCCCTTGATAACGCGGTGGCTGTCATGGCGTGCGCGGAATTCCTTGTAGGCATCCTGCGTGGCGAACAGAGGCTCCATACGCTCTACCTCAAAGTCCATCTTAATCTTATTGTGAAGCTTGGTGATGAGAGCGTCAATATCAATGGCAATCTCATCTTTGGCGGTCATTGCCGAACCTACAGCCGCAAAAAGATGTGAGTGCTCAGGTGCAATGATGTTCTCAGGACCAAGATTAAGCGTGCGGATAAAAGCATTCTTAAGCTCGGACAGGAAGTGAAGAGGTCCGCCTAAGAAGGCAACATTTCCGCGGATAGGCTTACCGCAGGCAAGTCCGCTTATGGTCTGGTTTACAACGGCCTGAAAAATGGAAGCGGATAAGTCCTCCTTGGTTGCTCCTTCATTGATGAGAGGCTGTATATCGGACTTTGCAAATACTCCGCATCGGGCAGCTATAGGGTATATTGCCTGATAATTTTTGGCATACTCATTAAGACCGGTTGCATCGGTCTGCAAAAGGGTAGCCATCTGGTCGATGAATGAGCCTGTACCACCGGCACAGATACCGTTCATACGCTGGTCGATACCGTTGGTAAAATAGATTATCTTGGCATCCTCGCCGCCAAGCTCTATGGCAACATCTGTCTGGGGAGCGTAGTCGCTTAGCGCTGTTGATACGGCTACGACCTCCTGGGTAAACGGAACCTCAAGGTGGCTTGCAAGTGTAAGACCACCGGAACCGGTTATGACAGGGTGTACGCTTATTGTGCCAAGCTTATCCTTAGCCTTGACAAGAAGACCTGCAAGAGTCTCCTGGATATTGGCGAAATGTCTTTCGTAATCTGAAAACAATATATTGTTAGCTTTATCAATAATTGTTATTTTGACTGTAGTGGAACCAATGTCAATTCCAAGTCTGTATTCGGATGTCATCATGAGAATACATCTCCTTTATCTATAAATAATAAGAAAGGTTACAAAACCCAAGTATGTTACATTATATTATAATTTTTTTCAAATATCAATAGCAACCGTCATTGACAAAATATTAAAAAAAAATTATACTAAAAATTGATTTGTTTATAAAAATATGTCCAAAACAATAGATATCAGGCTATTGGGAATAGAGGTAGTCCGTATGTATAAGATATTTTTAAGTTCGGAGCATCACGGAACGGTGCGAAGAAATGAGATAGAGCCGGGATGCTGGATTGCCATGACGGCACCGAGTGCTGATGAACTGCAGACTGTTGCGTCAGAGTGCAGCATCCAGCTTGAAGACCTTAGGGCGGCACTCGATGACGAGGAGCGCTCACGTATACAGGTCGAGGATGATTATACACTTATAGTTGTTGATATTCCTGTCATTGAAGAGAGAAACGGCAAGGACTGGTACGGAACAATACCTCTTGGTATTGCTGTAACTGACAGCCAGATAATAACTATCTGCCTTGAAGATACCCCTGTTCTTAACAACTTTATGGATGGAAGGGTGAGGGAATTCTATACCTACAAGAAGACAAGATTCATCCTTCAGATTCTGTACAGAAATGCAACGCTTTTCCTCAATTATCTCAGAAATATAGATAAAAGAAGCGAACTGCTTGAGAAGAAGCTTCGTGAAGACCAGAAGAATAAGGAGCTGTTAGAGCTTCAGGAACTGGAAAAGTCACTCGTGTATTTCACAACGTCCCTCAAGGGCAATGAGCTTGTGCTTGAGAAGCTTTTCCGGATAGATAAGATTAAGAAATATCCTGAGGATGAAGACCTGCTTGAGGATGTCATTGTCGAGAACAAGCAGGCGATTGAGATGGCCAGTATATACAGCGGCATTTTAAGCGGAAGCATGGATGCTTTTGCTTCAATTATTTCCAATAACCTGAATCAGTCGATGAAGTTTCTTGCCACAGTTACGATAGTACTTTCTATCCCGACTATGGTGGCGAGCTTTTACGGAATGAATGTGTCTACATCAGGAATGCCGTTTGCAGACAGCCCGTTTGGCTTCCTGATAGTCATAGGATTTTCCATAATCCTGTCATTTATTGTGTCGATTATCTTCTGGAAGAAGGATTTGTTTTAGAAGCTGATGGCTGTCAGGCTTATGCTTCGGGATTGTAGGGATGCCTGTTTGAATATGAGGGAAAAATAATTATTGAGAAAAGGAAAGAGAAAGAGTGAATAATTTTTTAGCAAAACTTGAAAAGAAATATGGAAGATATGCGATAAAGAATCTTATTATTTATGTGCTGGCAGCTTATGGAATCGGCTATGTGCTTTTGCTTACGGCTCCGGCTGCATACAGCTATCTGGAGCTTAATCCCGCACTTGTTATGAAGGGGCAGGTGTGGAGACTTATAACGTGGGTATGTACGGTTCCCGAGAGCTTTTCCTTCTTTATATTGTTTATGTTTATGTTCCAGTATTTTATAGGTTCTTCGCTTGAGAAATATTGGGGAAGCTTCCGCTATAACTGCTATGTCTTTTCCGGTATATTTTTTATGACAATCAGTACAATGATAGTCTACTGGATTACAGGAATCAGCATGAGCCCGAGCACGTACTATATCAATATGGCATCTTTTCTGGCATTTGCAGTATGCTTTCCTGATGTCCAGGTGTACTTTATGATGGTTATTCCTATTAAGATTAAGTGGCTTGCGATTATAGATGTGATTTATATGGGTTATGAATTTATTGCTGTCGGAAAATACAAGAGCCTTTACTCCGCTGCCTATGGTGCGGCTGGAGTCCAGTATGCGTCACAGCTTATATGGGCTACGAGAGTGAGCATCATTGTATCCGTGCTTAATTTTATCCTGTTCTATTTCGGAACAAGAAATATGAAAAGATTCGCCCCTAAGGAAATGCACCGCAGGTATGTCTACAAGAAAAACGTCAAGGCAGCGGCAGCTCCTAACGGAACTAAGCATAAGTGTGCTATCTGCGGAAGAACTGAGAAGGATGGGGATAATCTTGTTTTCCGTTACTGCTCTAAGTGTAATGGTAACTATGAATTCTGTCAGGAGCATCTGTACACGCACAAGCATTTTGAGTAATTCAATAAGGAAGCGGAATTGATATGAAAAAGGCATTGATTATAGGTGCGGGTGGTTTTGTCGGGAGTTATCTGGCGGGCTGTCTGCAAAATGAATTTGGCATGGAAGTGTATGCAACCAAGCTTCCCGGTACACAGACACAGGATGAATTGCTGTTTCTTGGGGAGAGGATTTATGAACTGGATATTCTGAATAAGAATGACATAGTTGAGCTGCTGTTCGCGGTCAGACCGGACTATATATATCATCTGGCTGCACAGAGCTCGGTGAGTGTGGCGTGGAAGGAGCCTGCGCTCACTATAGATGTTAATATCAAGGGAAGTGTGAATCTGATGGATGCAGTCAGGGAGCTGTACTATAAGCCGCGGGTGCTTTTGATTGGCTCCGGCGAGGAATACGGACATATTCTGGAGAGTGAGACACCGATAAGCGAGGACACCATGCTGCGTCCGGGAAATATATATGCAGCCACGAAGGTGTGCCAGAATATGATTGGAACCATATACTCTAAGGCTTATGATATGGAGATTATGCTTGTGAGGGCATTCAATCATGTCGGTCCCGGACAGTCACCGATATTTGTGGTGTCGGATTTCTGTAAGCAGGTTGCGGAGATTGAGAACGGGTTAAGGGAACCGGTTATGTATGTGGGAAATCTTGCGGCGAGAAGAGATTTTACGGATGTAAGGGATGTTGTGAGAGCTTATGGACTGCTTTCGCTTAAAGGCAGGGCAGGCGAGACTTACAATGTCGGCAGTGGAAATGCTGTGGAGATAAGAGCAATGCTTGACATGATAATAGGAATGTCGAGCGCCGATATAGAGGTGAAGGTTGACCAGAATAAGATAAGACCGGTTGATGTCCCGGTTATAGAGGCGGATATCACCAAGATAAATGAACAGACGGGATGGAAGCCGGATATTCCATTGAATCAGACCATAAGGGAAATACTTGATTACTGGCGTGAGAGGACAGGGGGTGAAAAGCTTGGGTGAGGAAGCATTATTTGATACCAATGAGATGACAAGTTCAAAAAGATACCTTCACACTCCGAGTGAATTTGCAAGAAAGAAGCTTATATATGTACAGGAGACCGGAAAGCTTAAAAGCATCAAGCCTCATGTAAGCAGCAGAAGCAACCTGGAATCCTATCTTTTTATGGTTGTTATGTCAGGAAACGGAAGAGTGTCATTTGACGGGAAGGATTACAGTGTAAAGGCCGGGGACTGTGCTTTTATTGACTGCCGCAGAAGCTATGAGCATTGCAGCGGAGAGGATTCACAGTGGGAGCTTATGTGGGTTCACATGGATGGGGCACTGCTTAGGGATTATTATGGAATATTCCTTGAAAAAAATGGAGGTTCGCCTGTCTTTAAGGCAGCAGATATAAAGAAATACAGTGGCATTATTGATGAGGTTATGTCAAATCAGGATGAGAAGGACATTACAAGTGAGTATGTAAGCCATAATCTGCTCACTAATCTTGTCACAACCATGCTTGTTGAGATTATCAACGAGGATAATAAGAAGCTTAATCCGGATATACTCAACAGTATCCGCGAATCTGTAAATGCCAGGTTCAAGGAGGAGGATCTGCTTGAGAGCGTGTGCGGTGAATACGGCATGGATGAGATAGCCATAAACAGGCAGTTCAAGGACAAGTACGGAATTGACCTGTGCGACTATATTCTCAACAGAAGATTTAACTGTGCCAAGGAGCTTTTAAGATTTTCGGTAAAGCCGGTGAAGGAGATAGTGGTTGAATCAGGTATAATGAACACGGATTTGTTCAGACACCTTTTTATCGAAAATGAGGGCATGACTGCCGAGGAATATAGGAAAAAGTGGGCACAGTGGAACAGAGGATAAAAAAGTGCTTGCATTCTATAGAATAGTGTGATATAGTATTAACTGATTTATGATACATGTTGACTGGAAAGAGTGGGTCTGAACCCACTCTTTCGTTTTACTTTAGGATTTTCTATTTTATGGGAAGCCCTAGGTGGATGTGTTTTAACAGGAAAGGACATTATGGCAAGAAGAGAGGAATATGAGGCAAAGGCCGAGGCAATGATTACTCCTATAATAGAGGCTAATCATTTTGAACTGGTTGATGTTGAGTATGTGAAGGAAGGCAGCAGCTGGTACCTTAGAGCTTATATTGACAAGGAGGGCGGAATCACGGTGGATGACTGCGAGCTTGTGAGCAGGGCATTTTCCGATTTGCTTGATAAGGAAGATTTCATTGAAGATGCGTACATTCTTGAGGTCAGCTCACCGGGACTTTTAAGACCGCTTAGGAAGGATAAGGATTTTAGGCGGAATATCGGCAATGAGGTTGAGTTAAGACTCTACAGGGCGGTCAACAAGGTGAAGGAGGATCGCGGTATTCTTACGGCATTTGATGACAGTACGGTTACAATAGAGCATGAGGATGGCACAACCGCTGTTTACGAAAGGGCAGCACTTGCACTCATAAGACTTGCATTCGATTTTTAAAAACATACAGTCTATAAGATTTAAGATGTGAAACATCAATTTTATATGGGCAGGAAGCGGAGCGGATTGCGTATATCATTGACATTACAGCGATAATATGGTCAGAAATGGAGGATATGATGAACAAGGAATTAATTGAAGCACTTAATGCGCTTGAGAAGGAGAAGGAGATAAGCAAGGAGAAGTTACTTTCGGCTATAGAGACTTCACTTCTTACAGCTTGCAAGAATCACTTTGGAAAGGCAGATAATTTTAAGGTGACAATCAACAGGGAGACAGGTGATTTCAAGGTTATCGCCGAGAAAGAGGTTGTCGATGATGTGACAGACGACACAACACAGATAAGCCTTGCTGATGCTAAGATGATTAACGCTAAGTATGATATCGGAGATATGGTAAATATTGAGGTTAAGTCGAAGGATTTCGGACGTATTGCAATACAGGTTGCAAAGAATGTCATTCTCCAGACCATCCGTGAGGAGGAGAGGAATGTTCTTTTTGACCAGTACAGCAGCAAGGAAAAGGAAGTTGTGACAGGTGTTGTGCAGCGCTATGTCGGGAAGAATGTTATCATCAATCTCGGCAAGGTTGATGCAACACTCAACGAGAGCGAGATGGTGAGGGGTGAGACCTTTAAGCCTAATGACCGTGTCAAGGTATATGTGCTTGAGGTAAAGAACGGAAACAAGGGACCTAAGATTTTAGTTTCAAGAACACATCCGGAGCTTGTGAAGAGACTCTTCGAGGCTGAGGTTGCTGAGGTTCGTGATGGAACAGTCGAGATTATGAATGTGGCAAGAGAGGCAGGCTCAAGAACTAAGATAGCAGTATGGTCAAGTAATCCTGATGTAGATCCTGTAGGAGCTTGTGTAGGTATCAACGGAGCAAGAGTTAACGCCGTTGTTGAGGAGCTTGGCGGTGAGAAGATTGATATTGTCGCATGGAATGAGAATGCGGCATATCTGATTGAGAATGCGTTAAGCCCGGCTAAGGTTGTATCTGTTATCGCAGATGATGAGGCTAAGACGGCAAGAGTTGTTGTTCCTGATTACCAGCTTTCACTTGCAATCGGCAAGGAAGGACAGAACGCAAGACTTGCAGCTAAGCTTACAGGCTTTAAGATTGATATAAAGAGTGAGTCACAGATGAAGGAGCTTGGTGAAGATTACATGAATCCTTATAACGATGAGTACGAGGAGGATGAATATTCACAGGATGATAACTATGAGGATGAGGCTTCCGGGACAGAGGAGCAGTAATCCCCACAGTATTAGTATTTTATTGATAGAAAGCGTGATGTTATGGCTGTAACCAGAAAAATACCACAAAGGCAGTGTCTGGGCTGTGGTGAAATGAAAGACAAGAAGTCCATGCTCAGGGTAATAAAGACACAGGAGGGAGAGATTCTTCTTGATGCGACCGGTCGAAAGAACGGAAGGGGTGCATATATCTGCGCAGATATGAATTGTCTTAACAAAGCAATCAAATCGAAGGGCTTGGAACGCTCACTTAAGTGCCAGATACCTTCCGATGTATATGAAGCACTTAAAAAGGAGTTAGAGAAAATTGAATCAAGATAGAATACTTTCAATGATAGGTCTTGCCACCAGAGCAGGAGCGGTTACAAGTGGTGAGTTTTCTGTGGATAAGGCCATAAAGGCAGGAAAAGCCCGCCTTGTTATCATAGCAGATGACGCCTCGGACAGGACGAAGAAGGGATTTAAGGATTCCTGTTCATTCTATGGAGTTCCGCTTGTGATATATAAAGACAAGGAGACTCTCGGACATTCAATGGGAAAGCAGTTTAGGGCGTCACTGGCAATTCTCGATACGGGATTTGCTGATTCGCTGTTAAAGAAATGCAGGGAATTATCGGATTCCCAGGTCGAAATAATTGAAGGAGGTAATGCTGATGCCTAAAATGAGAATATATGAATTATCGAAAGAATTGAATTTAAAAAATAGTGATATAGTAGAGTATTTACAGAGCAAAAATGTAGATGTCAAGAGTCATTCGAGCAGCATTGATGATAATGCAATCGACATGGTTAAAAAGCATTTTGGAAAGGGTACAACAGTGCAGAATACAGAGGCACCTAAGGAGATAAAGGAACAGCCTGCAAGAAATGAGCAGGCAGCAAAGCAGGAGGCTGTTGCTACAGCACCTCAGACGAAGAATGAGCAGGTAAAGAATGAGCAGAAGCCTGCCGAAAAGAAATCACATATTACCGCTGTATATAATCCTCATAACAGCGACCGCAAGGATATACGTGATAATCGCAGACAGGATAATGGCGCAAACAGAGATAATGGCTTCAGACGTGACGGAAACCGTTCTGATGGAAACAGAGACGGAAACAGAGACGGAAGCAGGGACAACGGCTTCAGGCGTGACGGAAACCGTCCTGATGGAAACAGAGACGGAAACAGGGATAACGGCTTCAGACGTGACGGAAACCGCCCTGATGGAAACAGAGACGGAAACAGGGACAACGGCTTCAGGCGTGACGGAAACCGTCCTGATGGAAACAGAGACGGAAACAGGGA
>OGDC01000420.1_pt1 | contig 11690 bp, 18 predicted proteins | sample 1570331 | NCBI WGS metagenome assembly OGDC01 (sample SAMEA2582167, study PRJEB24529) | metagenome
ACTCCCCAAACAGTCTGTATATAGCTTGGCTTGCTAGGATTATCCTCTATCTTCTCCCGAATATTCCGGATATGGCTCATGACGATGTTGTAATCACCGGAATATGATTCCTTCCACACAATGTCATAAATCCGTTCCTTGCTGAACACTATTCCCGGATGCTTTGCAAGAAGCTTGAAAATCTCAAACTCCGTATACGTAAGCTCAATCTCCTGATTTTCCCGAATAATCACCCGTTGAACCTCATCTATCATAAGACCTTTGAAATTCAACAGATGCTAATTCATACCTGACATCTGAATGATTTCCTCTCTGGTATTTATCAACGATAATATGCGGTTCATCATATCATCCTCATTATCTTCAAATGTCAGAACTAACATTTTCCCATACACATCACCTGCCTTATTACATTTATCTACTGCTGAAGCTTTGGTCAATACAAAAGAATAATTCCTATGTCCAGCCAAGAAGTACATTATCTGCTGTTTGGTTTTTCTTTGATAACTTCAATGAAACTATCTTTTCCCATGTGAACAGTCAGTTTGACCTTGTTCCCCCCTGCTATGCTGAGCCCAAAACTCATCTGCCTGTTTAATCTTTTCTTCATCTGTAATTTGTTTCTCCCCAGTTTTTGTCTCCTGAGTTTCTATCAAGTTATCAGCCGCAATCGGTTCATCTTTTTTTGTACCTGCGGTTTGCAGTATTGCATACGGGGCTGCGGGTTTTATTTACTGCTATGCTTTGGCATCAAAGCTACTCTGCATATCTACCACGTTTACCATTTCTTCGCCTGCCATCGGAATCCCTCTCTTGGCATTTCCCCATGCCTCGTTATAGATCATGCACATTTCCGTCTGTCTGGCGGCCTCTGCATTAGTCGTATACATCGTCCACCCATTATTGGAATAAGTCGCCACCATCTCCCCGTTTTTATCGTAAAACTCTATGTAATCGCTGTTGCCTGACGGCAGTTTCTGATATTTCACTTTCCCTTCAAGCAGTGTTGCCACAAAATCTATTGGCTTCAGCACATTCTGTCTGTTCCTTGAAATAGCTTTCAGCCCGGAAGTAATAATCCCTTTTCTGTCCGGGGACACTTCCGATGTGTAGCTTTTCATCAGCCTATTAAATCCTTCGGATTTGTTTTGGAACTGCCCTTTTTCAAAATCCTCATAAGCTTGTTCCCTGATCTGCTTCCGGTATTCTTTATCACTGACACCGCTTTTCTTTTTAGAGAAAATATATTTGTCATTGAAGTCCGGCAGATGGATGCCGCCTATACTGCCTGTTCCAGAAAAGAACCTTTGTTGTAATGAACCATTGGACGAATTAACTTGCATTATACCACCCTCTCCTGTAAATTTCCTAGTCTATTCAATATTTGATACATCTGGCTATTGCCAAACATATAACTTTGCAAAACAAGCGGTCTCTCTGCCCGTCTGTTTTCTCGGTACAGCTTCATATAGGCATCCTTGGCCTGATAAAAGCTGTCCTCCAATTCTTCCATCTCCTCTGTTGGCATTTCAGGAATATTCCCCTGAATGACCTGCCCCTGGGCTGTTATTCTGGCACAGGATTTCTGCCATGCCACTTCCTGCTCAAATTGTATATCCAGCCACTCTATCTCATCTTCTTTTGTCAGCGGCGTCCCATCTACCTTATAATACTGTTCATTTTCATAGCGCTGTTCAATTTCAGAATACAGCCTTGCATAACTCAGCCCACAAGCATTCACAACATCCGAATAGCCATACTGCCCTTTTTCTTCCCTGATTTCCTTTAATATTCCAGCTCTCATATCGCTGAGTGATGCCGCCGACTGCACCACTGTATGCTTAATTTTATCCATTAAGATTTCCCTGTTTTTCGATAATTGGGAAACTTCTAAGGAATCCCTATGAAATACTTTCTGGTATTCACTTTGACTTCCCTGAGATTTCAAACATTCTCTATTAGGTTTAAAGCCATCCTGCAAATGTACAGGATAATTGGAAATACTAATTGACATACATTTTTATACCCCTGCATACTGCAAGCATTGCTTGCAGTATGCCACCAATAAGTAGTTTGAAAGTTTTTCTTTCAAACTTCTCCTCGTATGATTGACCATTTACTAATCCTGCCATTTTAGACAGTCCACTGCAAAGCTGTTTTTATGTAACTGCCTGCTCGAGCAGGTAAGCGTACCGCCCCTTGCCAGGGTAAACTTCTTTTCAGCAAGATTGCTGTTGCTCCCCTCCGTTGCTCCCCTGCAGATATCCGTCCGGCTTGTTGATAAGCGAAGTCAGGTCAATCGTCCTCCCAAAGCAGTCCACGCCTTCAGCTTTATTACTCTTTCAGTAATAATCATTGAAAACTTTTTCATTTTCCTTGATAACTTTATTGAAATTCTGCTTCACGGCAAATTTCTTCGGATTCCAATGGATTACTTGGTTTGATAATGATACACCATTCATTACACTATACCTCACTGCCTGTCGCGGTTTCCGTCATAACATTTGCGTCATAAGCATTGGAAGCCATCGCCATCTGCCTCTTACTGCTCCATGCCTTTGTCAGCCTGCTCCTCTCCAATTCCTGCTTTGCAATCTTTTCTTCCAACGCCTCCTGCTGAAATTCCTTCATCTGCGCCCGCTTTTCCAAATATTCTTCCAGCAGTTCCTTCTGCCTTGCCTTTTTCTGCCGTCCGGCATCAGTTCCCTTTGCGGAGGAACTCCCGGAATAACCGTCATTCTCCTTCATGCCCTGCGTATAGCCGTAACATTTCTCATATGTGTCATCTATATGCATATATGATATTTGTGGAATATAGTTTCCAAAATTAACTGCCTTATTCTTCGCTAAAGCGTCTAATATTTTCTTCTCATATTCCGGATCAGTCTGCATTCTTTTATAAGCGGCATCCGTAATATCTATAATATCATTTCTATTCCGCTGCGATGGATGTGTATATAATGAATTCATCTTTTCATTAAAATATGCCTTGTATTCCTCTAAAGTCATATCTTCTGGGGAAACCTGACTTTTGTCTGTGACCTTTTCCGCAAATCCCGCTTGTTTTTCCTCCTTCCTCAAACCCATGTAACTCTTTGCTGTTTCATAATAACTGCCATAAACTGAACCTACATCCATTACTACATTCTCCTTCCTTTTTCATATTTTTTTATTTTATTTCCTTCTGCTGCAGCATTACTGTGACTTTAAACACATCGTTTTTTATTTTGATATCCATATCTCCAAGATAATGGTCTGCCACATTCTTTACATTTTTTAACCCTATTCCATGCTCCATCAAAATATCCGGCAGATCGCTCTGTTTCGTTGTCATCGGGACGATACCTCCATCTTCCCATATCACTTTCCCATCAAAGCTGTTTTCCACTTCAATCAGTAGGAAATGATTCTTTTTCTTTAAAGTCAGATTGATATATCGCTGTTCCTGCTCCAGTTTCTCGCAGGCTTCTATGGCATTGCTTCATAAGCATTAGACGCTTTTGACAACAGCCTTTCATTGTTCCACGACCGTAATAATCGGCTTCTTTCCTGTTCCTGCTTTGCAATCTTTTCATTCAACATTTCCTGCTGCTGTTTTTTAACCTGCGCCCGTTTTTCCAGATATTCTTCCAAAAGCTCTTTTTGTCTATCTTTCTTGTTGCTTGTCTTTTTATAAAAACTGTTTTGTGAACGAGCATAAAATTCCGATTGATTATTAACACCAGACCATGAATCGCCCCTATAATCTTTAGCAGTAGCTCCTACAGTGAGCACCATAGAAGCTTCCAACGGTGCAAAGGACGAAGTTAAGTCACGTTTAAGTGCTGATAATATCTTTTCCCTGTACTCCGGATCATCTTTCATATTCTTAAATGCTTCCTCTGATATGTTGATAGCCACATTGGTTATAGTTCTATTTCTGGGTATCTTATCAATTTCAGCATAAAATTCCTTTTTGAAAATCGCCATTTCTTCCGCTTCTGATAATTCCTTTGTATTGCCCGTTTCTCCCGTGCTGTTTACGCTCTTTGTACTTTTCGTTGTTGCAACATTGTTCTGATAATAACTCTGTCCTACTCCACTAATAGCCATTTTTAATCCTCCTTTATCAGCACTTTTTCATAATATCCGATAGTATGCTTGTTGCTGTTCCTTGTTTGTAATTTATACTTTTAAATGCTACCAAAAACTTCTCTTTAGCCTGCTCCATTATTGATACTGCGGTTTTCTGATATTTTGTATCAAACATTTGAGCCTTATCTTGTGTTTTTACTTCATTTTGAGGGCTATTTCTACGGAAATACCATGAACTGTCCGCGTTTTCAAATGCTTTATTGGTTTGTTGACAGGTAATATATCCTTCTAAATTTGCCAGACGCATTTTAAAGGCTTCGTCCAATCCGGCTAAATCTTCGTCAAATGTCAATGACCTTTTCCCCGCAAGTTCGTAGGAAACTTCACGATCTCCATTTTCATGTTCTTTTACGATTTCATTATAACGGGTTTCATATGTATCCATTATAGACTTCATCACATCTTCAACATTATAATTCCCGTCTTTTAATGTTAGGCTGCTAATATCCCGCATTGCGGTATAGTGTTCCCAAGCAACCTCATTTGTATTTTGTATTGTCAGTTCCCTGACATTGGTATAATCCGAATCGGGTTCAAATTTGCTTGCCATTTCCCGCAGCATATTTCTTCCTGCATCAGAAATAGAAAGATTTGCCGACTGCTTCACCATCTTTGAGATTGCTTCCCTAACAGTTGCTTTTCCCCGTATATAATTTGTAGTCGTTCCCAAATAATCATAATTATGTCCGACTCCATTAATAGCCATTTCCTAATCCTCCATTGTCATCAATTTTTTATATTGCCGCCCCTGCCCCCTTGCAATAAGTCCGGGCAGTCCGCAAAAGCAAAGGTTTATGCGCCTTGCGGAATATGAACAATTTCTCCTTATGCCTTTATATCAAAACTTGCCCCTGTCGGCGCAGATGTACCAGAAACCGCAGCTAAGAGGTTCTGCGTAACACTTTTTACATCAGTGCCAGTAGCTGATATTGTAAACGTTTCATCTTCTGTCAGCTTCTCCAACTGCGCCTTTTTCTCTGCCCGTCTCTTAGCTGCCTTTTCTTCTGAGATTTTTCTTTCCTCACGCTTTTTCTCTAATCTTTCTTTTTGTTTCTTTTCCGCATTCAATGTAGTTGAATTTTGTTTTGAACCACTGGTTCTTGTCATACCTCCGCAAGTAACAGAAGCATTCCCATCGGCATCTATTACAGTTGTAACACCATGTATCACTGCATTATCAGCTTTGGCTTGTGCAAACATTCTATTCTGTCCCGGTACTGCACCAGTTAAATTAAACTCTACTTTCTTGGCAAATTCCGGATCATTTGCCATTTTCTTTAGACATTCGCTAGAAAGATTTATTACCACTTTATTTTCATTTCCACTCATAAGACTGCTACCCGTATTAAAAGTAATCTCCGGGAACTTTTTACACAGTTTCTCATAATATTCCTGCACTTTGTCCTTGCTGTTTGTCTTTACCTCCGTTGCTACATTAGTGTTTCACACTCTTCTACTTCGAGAATTAATTGCTTTTTCATATCCTGTCATAAAACTCGCTATGTTAAACAATTCCACCGTGCTTATATTGCTGTTCCCGAAGCTTATCCAACGATTTTGCTCCATCCGGGCTATACAAATCCAATAATTCCAAAAAATTACCCGACTCCTTACACCCATTCAATATCATACGCATACTATCCGCATCTTTACCGAATAACATACCCAACAGACTCATATCATACTGATTTTGACTATCACTTAATACCCCCTGCTGATGTAAATCCTCCATAAAACCATAAGAACGAACCTCGGAACCTATTCGCATCGCCACATTATATAAATCCGGATCAACAGTATGAAGATAATTTAGGTAGCGTGTCTCAATATTTCTATTGGGCGTGCCGCTCATCATCCAATTTGCTATATCTTCCAAAGATGCACCTATGGCAGCATCATCAATCAAATGCATCTGCCATCTTCCGCTTTCAGTCTTTGTAAAGGTATATTTTCCATCCTCCGAATACAATGTATTTGACCATGAGTTTTTTGGAGCCGCCTGGTCTCTGACAAGCACTTCAAATGCATCCATTGCAACTCTGTCTGGGATACACTTTTTCTCATCTGTTGGTAATTCCATTTTCCCCAATGCTACTGCAGTTTGCACTAGTTCATAATCCGATATGTTTTCTCCATGATAAAAATAAGAATTTTGTTCTTTCAATTTATCAAATGATGCCGGTAGTTTTACTTCTGCCAACTGTTCTTTGGAAACCTCAGTCCAATCTTCTTTTTTCTTACTACCTGCGGTCTGCATCTGCACTCTCGGACCGTTTGTAATCTTTGTACCATATTTTGCATTTACCATATGTTCTGTTATTGTCACATGTGCAAACTGAAATAAACTCCTTTGGTTTCTTGTATTTCCGTAACCTTCAACTTTCACAGCATATGGAAATGATGACTTCGTATTCAAAACAGAGTAAGTACCTGTATAAAATGTATTTGCCGCTTGTATTCTCATAATATAACCTCCAATCCAAACAGAAACAGCGTCTATTTTCACATTCAATCCCTTGAAAACAGACGCCATCCTTAGCTCATAATATTTATCGACATTTATTCATTTTTCTTTACAGAATGGAACGAAACCTGAAATTTGGGCGTGCCTCTTACTATATCTGTAACCCTATAAGTTTTCGATACTCCTTTGCATTTTCACAATCTGATACAATTCCTGATTGCGCATCCAAGCAAAACGGTAACATCTGCCAATCCTCATTGCCACATGCTCCTACCAATAACAATTGTCTGCCATAAATGATCTCCATCTTTGCACGATAAAGGGCAGCCACTACGGACTGCCCTTACATAAACTGCTATAACACTTTTCAATATTCCCAACCCAAATAGCGCTGACAGGTTGGGAATAAACTTGGGAATAAAATAGATTTTCCTATAAAATTTTTTCTTTTTTCTTTGCCTTATCTGCTGCATCCCTTCCTGCAGGTGTCCCGGACACCCTTGCCTTCATTGCTGCGAGCTTCTCTTGCAATGAAGTCCGTTCTGCCGGTCGGTCTGACAGCTTACTATCCGTAACTGTTTTTCCAAGATTACTCTGCTTTGCCGGCATATCCGCAACCTCATCACCTTTTTTATCCACCGATTTCACATCTTCCTGTGGTTTTTCCGGTTCTGCAGCATCGTCATCCATGCCAATCGCATCATCTCCTTTTTCGTCCATGTTAAGCAGGGCATTAAGCTCTGCAAGACGTTCCAGCTTTTCAGATAGCTCCGCTTCCTGTGGAAATGGCTTATCTACCTCCGCTTTTGCTGTTTCAAGCTGATGTTCCACATTGGATAACTTCGTCTGTGCTTCCTCAAGCTGTGTCGGCATTGCTTCCAGTACATTGTTGATTCTTGTGATATTTCCAAGCGGATCAGAGCCGACTTCCATCGGGTGGCTCATAGCACCTTTAACATTCATCACAAACTTATTGTTGAAAGAATCAAAGGTTACATTCAGCTTAAATCCAAGATATTCACCTACATCCGCACTGGCATTGATGCCTTTGATTTCCTTACACATGGCTATGATTGCAGTTCCTGCTTACCCAGCAGTGCATACGCTCATTCCAAAGCTCAATGGAAGCACACGCTGTTGCGTCCGGTCTTTGTGCATAGATTAAAAGCTGTTCCCGGAATGGATATTTATATAATCTTGCTGCTGTGGTAAGGTATCTCATCCATTCCTCACGATTTTTGACAACCTCGGCTGCTGTCTCTTTTGCCAGAGCCGATATAAAATCATATTTTCTCACGCAGTTCTCCTTCCTGTCATAGATACGACAAAAAGACAGCCACATACACTACATTACTGCCTTTCCTTTACTTCACGTTACATTCCTATTCCGTTATGCCGAAGCTGAAAGTCTTACTCGCAGCCGTTTTCTTTGGTGTAAATCTTACCTTCCGCTCCCGCCTTCTACTGCGCCTGCAACATGGTATCCACCGCCTTATTCATACTATTTTCAACAATACAAATATACTTTGCCTCCTTTGAATCAATATCCTTTGTCACAGATTCTCCCTGTGTTTCTTCTGTAATCATTGTTACATTTGTTTCCTATATTTTTGATAAAAAAGTGCGTGTAAATTTTAAATCTACACGCACCCTTTGAGTTTACACTATCTTTTTCATTTTAGAAATTATTTTGTCAGCTTGTAAAAGAATAGAACGTAACTCCTCTTGAGACAGATTATGTTTATTATCCTGCCCATGCAAAATTTGGTTTCTAATATTTAATAACTGATTCATAATTTTAATATCCTGTTCTGATATAATTTGAGTATCTTTCAAATTTGACACCATAGATGATAAAGAAAGAGTATCTTCTTCTGGTGTCAGTTCATGTATTAATGCTTCAATTTCTTTCCATTTGTTTATAACTTCATACGGAGAAATAGTGTGGCTTTGTCCCCGATAATATTGCGGTCGCAATCTTCCCATGTTCTTAAACAGCAAAGAAAACAATGCAACAAATAGTCCCAAAAATATCAGGACAAACGACATCATCATTATCGAATCATATCGAACAGTATCCCTAACTTCACTCCACATCATAAGCATTAATCCCAATAGTGCATATACTATACCGAGTAAAGAAATCATTGAGAGCATACGATTTTGTCTTTGCACTTTTTTATCAATTCTAAGATTAGATTTTGTTGCAACGTCTAATCGAATTAAATCAGATGGATTGATTAAGTCAGCATCATTTTCATGCATATCACCAAGAATGCGTTCAATCAATAAGTCTTTGTATTCTTCTCCAAGTTCATCAACAATTACTTTCAATTTATAATCTGAAATATTATATTTCACTTTATTCACCTCCAATAAAATATGTAACGATTGTTGCTACAAGCGCTATCAAGGTTACAATTGCGAAGGCAACAAAGTACCCTAAATTAAAAGTGCTTTCTTTGGTAATAAACATTTCGGGTATAAACATTAATCCTGAAATGAACAATAGTATCTCTGCCGCAATGCGAACAAGAATAGTTTTTATACTTTTCTTCCTTTCCGCTTTATTCCTTCTAACCGCTTGGAAGATGATATTATCTGTAATTTCAGTTGATGCTCCGTTCTCCCGAATAAGTTCTTCGACCTTTTCCGCTTCGCTTATAATTTCCAAGGTATATTTTTGGGATTGTTCTTGAAGCCTGCTTTTGGCACTATCTGTAAAATTACGGATTTTGTCATCAGCAATTTCATATTTTATCTCCAAAGTTCTCCCTCCTTCGTTAAATTTCTGCAAACAAGCATAGCATAATTGTAAGATCATTTTATAGTATTGTCAATTTTGCATACTACTCTTGACGAGATTTACTAATGTACTAAATATCAATATATCATCACCCTTAATTGATCAACTGAATAATGCACAGATTCTTCGGAATATGCAAATTTTTCCATGCACGCTGACTCTATGTTAATATTTAGTTGAAATGTGATACTGACGCTTTCACTAACAACTTATATTTTCCCATCTTGCCAAAGTTTTTCCTTTAATTGATCAATAAACGGCCTCATTCTACGATATGCTCTTTTACTCAGATCAAGCTCATAACTAATCCCTTTTCTTTGTTCTGCAATAATATGAATCCCATTTCGATAAGAATAGATTTCTATTAATTCATTCGGTAAATCTACCTCTATGCCCTTATCATTAATAAATTTATGAATAAGCCCCAAACTTTCCGCAGTTCTACATTTATCATCAAATCTAACTTGAGGCTTTTCTTTTTCCTTTCTTCCATAATAAAAGGGAATAATTTCTTTTCCATCATGTGATAATTCATTTTGTAATTTATTCTTCTTACTTTGAGGAACAGATATTCTAATAGGAATTGTATGATGCATTAAAGAATCAAACTCAACCGTATCCGAATAATATGTAGATAAAACATCTTCTATTACTGCTTGATAGATTGACGCATAGGCAAGTATCTGATTTCGCACTTCGAACAATAAATTCTCATCTGTTGCCCCTATACCTTCATATAATTTATACGCAAATCTTATTGCTTTAAATTCTGTAATAATACGATTTCTTAATTCCACATTTTGAATAAAAAAGAATTCATTTTCGTACCACGAATCTGTCGCTAAATGATTATTGCAATAATCCTCTATTTCTTTCTTTATCTTTTCAGAAAAAGCCATGCATTTCACCCTCTTAAAATTCCAATTATCTACTTAACTATACCACAATCACATCAACATTTCTACCACTGCTTTCCTTTCGTCTTTGGAAATTCCATCTTAAATTTATACTGTAATCCCTTGATTTCTTTACCGTCCTTCGTGTAAGAAAACTCCTCTATCCTCTCTGGAATCAAATAAGCATCGTAGCTGCCTTTCTTGCCCTTCAGACCTTTTGCAAGTATCTTTTTCCCTTGAAGCAGGCTCTTAACCTGTGCATCTGAAAGTGTCACTCCCAGTGCCTTGCCGACATTCATACCGCACTTCCCGGTGCAGTACGCTCCAAATTTTCCCTTGACCACATCAGCACCACATTTCGGGCATTTGCCAAGCACTTCCTGTCCGCCCCTGCCTGCACCAAACATGGCTTTCTGCTCATCACTGACACTGTGGTATGTCTTTACAAGGTCACTTACCATAGCTTCAATGCCGGACATAAACTGCTCTGCAGCAACTTCGCCTTTTGACACAAGAGTAAGCTCATTCTCCCAGTCTGCGGTCAGCTTTGGAGATTTTACCACATCCGGAAGTATTGTGATCAACTTCATTCCGTCCTCTGTCGGAATCATCTGCTTTTTCTCACGCTTGATAAATCCGTCTTTTACCAGTTTTTCAATAATGTCAGCTCTAGTGGCAGGTGTACCAAGTCCCTTTCTTTCCACTTCATCGCCCATATCCTCTGCTCCGGCTCGTTCCATGGCAGAAAGCAGGCTGTCCTCTGATACGCTTTGTCAAGGGTGTTTAAGAAATTTTTTCGCTTTGTTCAAACTCTTTTGCACAATCATTCAAAATAAGCCGCTTAATCTTATCGGTCATCGTTTCCTTGCTCGTTTCGCTGAAATGCAGCTTGACACGATAGGTTGTCTTTCCAATCCTCTTTACCATAACGGGCTGCTGTGTACCTTGTGCGGTCAGAGGGGAAGCGGTAGGGGTGGCGGTGCGGGTGTTGGTTTCGTTGCTCATAGGCTCTCCTTTCCATGAGAAAAGCCCCATGCGGTCATACATGGGGCGGTGGTTTTGAGGTTGAAGTGGCGAAGTGGCAAAGTGGCAAGGTATCTGGGTTTTGCCACTTGGATTTTGCCAGTTCACTTTTTTAGGGCGTGATACCATGCTGCGCCGATACGCTTTGAAGTAATGCGCCCGTCAAGGTTTTTCTTTGCCGCCCGGACAGTACGGGCAGAAATCCCCGCGTCGGCTGCGGCTTTCTCTATATCCTCGCTGGCAAGCTCTTTTCCGTCTGCCAGTAGGTCAAGTATCAGCTTTTCAGCCTGTTCGATTTTGGTGGCGTTGTTGCCGCCCGCGCCGGACAGCAGCTCGTCGGCGGTTATATCATATTCGCCTATCCACG
>OGDC01000425.1_pt1 | contig 11575 bp, 16 predicted proteins | sample 1570331 | NCBI WGS metagenome assembly OGDC01 (sample SAMEA2582167, study PRJEB24529) | metagenome
GCAATGGCGAAGGCTATTGAAGATGCGATTGCTGCCCTGCAATACAAGGACGCTGACTACACCAAGGTTGATGCAGCCATTGCCAAAGCAAATGCCCTGAACAAGAATGACTACAAGGATTTCTCTGGTGTTGAAGCCGCTGTCAAGGCTGTTGTCCGTGGCAAGAACATTACGGAGCAATCCGAAGTGGATAAGATGGCGAAGGCTATCGAAGATGCGATTTCGGCTCTTGAAAAAAAGCCTGCCAGTACCAAACCGGGAACATTCGATAAGAGTCCGCAGACCGGTGATACAAGCAACCTTGCACTGTGGATTGCCCTGCTGTTTGTCAGCGGCGGTGCTGCCATTGGTACAACGGTTGTCAGCAGAAAGAAAAAGTACAACAAATAATTGAATAGCGTTCCCTTGCTCCATCTTCCGAGCAAGACAAAAGCGTCGTAGCAATACGGCGCTTTTTTGTTACCCGGAAGCGACAAACAGCGGTTTTTGAATGACGGATGAAGGATACCGCCGTCAAAACAAAGCCGCTCATATCGAAGGAAAACGCCCAAAATCGCCCCGAAACTATACAGCGGGAAACGGTTTTGGGCGTTTCTATGTTTCGGGAGCAAATCGGCAATAGGCAGCGATAAGGAGGTGTCCGCTATGCCCCGTATGCCGAAATACCTCAAGAGAGAATTGGTGCTAGATCTGATTTGCCACAATCTGTAATTTCAGAGCAAACTACATGAACCCCAGAAATCCTTGCAAAACAGGGCATTCCGGGGCAAAACAAGGAGAAATAAAATAATGATAAAAGTACTTTTCATCTGCCACTACACATAGCAAATGATTTGCTGCTTTTTATTTTTATCAGGGTAGTCCATAGTGGGCTGCCTTTTGTTATACAAAATGGAGACAATCAGGGAATCTGTAAAAAGAGGCATGGGCGGCGCAATTTACGGTATTGCAAGTGTTACTATATTTGTTAGATTTTTACCAATATACCCTGTACACAAAAATTTTACTTGTAATCTGGCAGGATATCGGTTACACTTTACGCATTCCAATCTGATATGGAGGATAAGAAAGAGTATGAGAAAGAAATGGATTTTTACCGGAGCGGCATTTGCACTTGCAATGACCCTGACCGGATGCAGAGATAATGCGGCAGACAGTATTCCGCAGCAAAGCAGCCAGGAGCAGACGAAGGAGCAGACACTGATGATCCCTATGGAGGAGGCACAGGAAGCGGCGTTAAAAGCAGCGGATATTGAAGCGGCAGATGCAGACATTTCAGCCACGACCTTAGGTGAGGTGGCGGGAGTGGTCTGCTATAAGGTGGAATTTACTTCCGGAGAGTATGCCTACGCCTACACGATCAATGCAGAGACAGGAGATGTCATGGAAATGAGCAATCAGGAACAGAATGCACAGGCTTCCGGGACGCAGACGGAGGTAGCAGACTCCACTGTCCCTACTACGGCACAGACCTCAGCCCAGACACAGACCTCAGCCCAGGCACAGACCCCAGCCCAGGCACAGACCTCGGCCGCTGCACCGGCACAGAATGCAACAGGTACCGGAACCGTGGATGAAGCAGCTGCACAGAAGATCGCACTGGAGCATGCCGGAGTGAAGGCAGCGGACGCAACGATCACCAAGTCAAAGCTTGATTATGAAGACGGACGTCAGGTATATGACATTGAATGGTATGCAGGCGGTGCCAAGTATGACTATGAGATTGCGGCAGACACCGGAGAGATCATCAGCTCCGCATATGAAGAAAAAACGATGGGAGCAGACAGCAAGAATGTTACGGTCAGTGAGGCAGATGCAAAGAAAACAGCCCTTGACCGTGTAAGCGGTGCAACAGACAAGGATCTCTACGAATGGAAGCTTGATTATGATGACGGACGTCCGGAATATGAAGGAAAGATCATCTACGGTGGAACGGAATACGAATTCACGATTGATGCAGCGACCGGATCCGTAATGGAGTGGGATGCTGAGAAGGTCCGTTAAGACAGACAGGAGACGTTGACTAAGATAAAGGAGAACACAACAGTTGAAAAACGGTGGTTGTCCCGGCCGGGTGTATATTATCTATTATTTGATAAGGTACGGAATGTAATATAAATTTCACATCGATACATAGACGAAAACCGTCTGCTCTGCAGGAGAACAGGGCAGGCGGTTTTTTGTGTGGATATTTTAATGAAGCGGTGCTGTGGTGGTGAACCGATGGAATAACTAGTATAAGGTAAATAACTCGCAAATGGCACAGCCTGCCAAAAGTTGAGATAATGTAAAAAGTTCAAAATGTTTTACACTTTTTCAACCTAAGGAGGATTTTGCCATGCCTGATGTTCAGTCAACAAAAAAACAACTTCATATGCAGCAATGGGCTGCTATCATTGAAGACCGGATTGCATCCGGGTTAAAGATCGACGAATACTGTGAAAAGAATCAACTCAGTCGCAATTCTTATTTTTACTGGCTGCGAAAGATCCGGGAAGAGATGTCAACCTCAGTTCTTCCTGACCACAATGATTTATTACCTGCATCCGTATCCACAAAAGCTCTGGTTGAGCTGGTTCCAAGTTCAAACCATAATGATGCAATCCCCAAAATCGAAATCCCGGATGAAAAACCGGAAAGTTTTGGCTTTTCCGTTAATGGAATCAGCATTACTGTCGGTCACGATATATCGGAAGAGCTGCTTTCCAAAATCATGAGGGCTGCCCGCGATGCTTAAGGATGCTGAATGCTTTACTCATATATACTTACGAACCGGCCGAACAGATATGCGGCTTGGTATTGATGGCCTGCTGGCAGTTATCGGAGGGCAGATGGAACTTGATCCCACAGAACCCGGCAGCATCTTTTTGTTTTGCGGTCATAAAAAAGACCGTATCAAAGCCCTGATCTTTGAGGGAGATGGATGGCTATTGTGTTATAAACGCCTTACCGGAGACTGCTCATACCAGTGGCCACGGGATGAAAGCGAGGCCGGGAAGCTGACAAAACAGCAGTTTCGATGGCTCATGGAAGGTCTTTCCATAGAGCAGAAAAAAGTAATAAAAGATACAAAACCGGACATCTATTAACGGTTTGTATATAGGTGCCTTGACAGTTAAATAAGTTATCAAAAATCTAAAGAAATGCCGATTTTATGCAGACTTTCAGCACTGTTTGTGATATAATTAAGGTATGGAAAACAAGAAAATTTCAATCGATGAACTGAATAAGCTTTCAAAAGAAACCATCTCGATGCTGTATCTCCAGACCTTCGAAATGCTGCAGAATCTTCAGGCACAGAATGCCAGCCTGATTGCCCAGGTTGAGGATTTAAAACAGCAGATGGCAGTCCTGATCAATCAGAGATTTGGCAGACACTCAGAGAAACTTTCCCAGCTGCCCGGTCAGTTGTCCTTCAGCCTGGATAATCCTGCTGTCTTTAATGAGATTGAGGCCGTTACGGATAATGGATTTGCAAAGGAGCCTTCCGCGGAGGAAGTGGTTCCGGAACACATCCGCAGAAGACGTCCAAAAGGCAAGCGTGCTGTTGATTTATCCGGTATCGAGGTTGAGGTAGTAAATCATTATCTCCCTGAAGATATCTTAAACAGTGAAATGCCAGGGGGATGGCACCGGATGGAAGATGAAACCTACACAAAGCTGGAGCGTATCCCGCCTTCCTACAAGGTGGTGGAACATCATGTGGGAGTCTATGCCAGCAATGGAAATGGAAGTAAAATCATGAGAGGCAAGGCTCCGGGCCGGCTCCTGAACCATAGCATTCTCACGCCTTCCCTTGCCGCATCCATTTTTACGGCAAAGTATATCAATGCTGTACCTCTTAACCGGATATCGGAAGGGTATGGTTATGATGGACTTAATATATCCCGTCAGGTCATGGCCGGATGGATGATACGGTTAAGCGATTACTACCTTGACAGCGTTCATCGGATGATGAAGGATGAATTAAAGAAAGCTCCTCTTATTCACTGCGATGAATCGCCCTTTACCATGTCCGGAGAAAAAGATGTAAATGATCCGCAGAGCAGGGATTACATGTGGGTCTATCATTCCCCCGGAATTCAGGATTCCAAAAAGATATATCTGTATGAATATGACAATGGTTCCAGATCTGCGGCAGTCATAGACAGATATCTTGAGGGATACAAAGGAATCCTTGTCTCAGACGGATATGCCTCCTACCACACCCTGGATAGAAAGCATGACGACCTGAAAGTTGCCGGCTGCTGGGTTCACTGCAAACGCAAATATGCAGAAATCGTAAAAACAGCAAAAAAGGGCGCTGCATTATCTCCTGCACAGCAGATTGCCAGGGAGGCTGCGGAAAGAATCGCCGTTATTTTCCATACGGACAATCTCAGCAGGGGCAAATCGTCACAGGAGATTATTGATAACAGACAGCAATCAGTAAAACCACTGGTTGATGCTTTCTTTGCGTGGGTAAAAGATATCCTGGATAATAAGATCATATCCTCAACTGACCTGAAAAAGGCACTGACCTATTCTGTGAACCAGGAAAAATATCTTCGTGTCTTTCTGGAATCAGCGATTATCCCACTGGATAATAATGACGCTGAGCGCAGTATCAAAAAATTCTGCGTGGGAAAACACAGCTGGCACATCATAGATTCCAAGAAAGGAGCAAAGGCAAGTGCAATCCTGTATTCTATTGCAGAAACAGCGAAAGCCAATGGGCTGAATCCTTTTGAGTATTTTAAGTTCCTGATGGAACAACTGAAAGAGTATCCCCGAAATGATGTTCCAGAGGAAGAACTCAAAAAACTTATGCCATGGTCGGAAACGCTTCCTGATTGCTGCAAACAATTGAAGAAACAGAGTTAAAAATGCCATCTGATTTCAGGTGGCATTCATTTTTAGTTAGTGCGGGTTATTTACCTGATACATAAGAACCTTTACTATATGTACTGCGAATCCAATCTTTTTGAATCTGTCTTATTCAAATATGAAGTTGTTGTATTCTATACTGATACATCAATAGAATTACGAACTAGCCTATTACCATTTTTGACAGGTGTTGCTTCCACTAATTCTCTTGTGACATTATCAAGAATACTTGTATCAAATTTTTGTCCCGGTTTCCAATTTGGATTAGCTGCTTTCACTGCTGCATACATAGCGGATCTATACTGTCCTTCATATTGTTCTAAAGTCCATTTAAAATTTTCTTACTATTCAATTTTATTCACCCCTAACTTAATCAAAATGATACCCGTGTTCTCTTAACACACAATATTCCTTTAACTGTATTTCACATGTTAGCTTAACTTTTTCGCAGCGCTCCATGCGCTTCTCTGCCTATAATTCGAATGTTTGTCATAAGCAGGACATGACTTGTGACAGAAAGGGCAGTCATTCTCATGCCATTTATTAGGTCTGGCTTTGATACGGATGTGTTTCACGCCATCCTCATCAGAGTAAAGATTAAAATTTTCTATCAAGAGAATAAAGTATTGACAAAATTTTGTGGGGCGGGGTAGAATAATGGTAATAAATTTCAAAACATAACGCATTGGTGCCTTTCGCAGAAAGGAGAAAAATAAACATGAAAAAGAGAAAGAACTTGGGAAAAAAGTTAGTAACAATGTTAGTGTCTGTAGGCCTTTTTGCAGTTTTGATTACAGTCTTGAATTTAATGGCATTACAAGCTATTCGAGGAAAGAATAATGTGCTTATAGAACAGTTTGAACAATATGAAAAAGCAGTGGAAAATAATGATACCGCGGTTTTTGAAACAGCAAAAGGAGAAGTGGAAGAAGCCATCAGACATAGCAACTACAGAATAAATGGAAGCATCATTTTTGATCTTGCACTTGTGGTAGCTGATATTATTGTAATCGTACTTCTTTCGATTGTTATTAATAAGTCCATTGTTCGTCCGGCAAAAAAAGCAAAGAATGATTTGGATGATATCATTTTAGGTATAGAATCAGGACAGGGTGATCTTACGTTAAGAGTATTTGATGAAACCAGTGATGAAATTGGTCAGCTTGCAAATGGTGTCAACCATTTTATTGAAACATTACAAAATCTTATGGTAAAGATTCAGAGTGTATCAAAAGATATGAAAAAATCTTCCTATCTTGTACAAAAAGAGGCGGAATCTTCAAATATGAGTGCAACCAATGTGAGTGCAACATCGGAAGAACTTGCAGCATCCATGGAAGAGGTATCTGCTTCTCTATATGATTTAGCCCAAGGATGTAATAATCTGCTAGAGAAAATGGCAGGCATGAATGAGGATGCTAAGAACTCTGCAATGAAGTTGCATGAAGTGAAGCTTACTGCAGAAAATAGCTATAAAGAAGCGATTGCATCAAAAGAAAAAACAGTAGAAACATTTGATGGCATTGAAAAGGATGTCGCGGAGGCAGTAGAAGCATCTAAGTCTGTAAATGAAATTGCAAAACTTACAGAAAATATCTTAAATATCGCAGCACAGACAAATCTTCTAGCACTTAATGCATCGATTGAAGCAGCAAGAGCAGGGGAAGCAGGCAGGGGCTTTGCCGTTGTTGCAGATGAAATCAGACAGCTTGCAGATAGTTCACGTGAGACAGCAAACAATATTCAGGAAATCAGTGGAAAAGTTATTGAGGCAGTAAACAAGCTGTCTGCAAATGCAACGGAAATGATTCGTTTTGTAGATGAAAAGGTAGCACTTGATTATGACAACTTTGTAAAAATTATTGGAAATTATGATGCTGATTCTGATCAGGCAAGTAATACATTTAACGAGTTTGCAGTTAAGTCAAAAGATAGCTTAGGTGCAATGAATGATATGAATGAAGGTATCAATAACATTTCTATAGCGATTGAAGAATCTGCAAAAGGTGTTACAAACGTAGCACAAGAGATATCACAACTTGTAACAGCAATTTCAGCAATTACAGTGCAGGCGGACGAAAATAAGAGCCTTTCGGAAGATTTATCGGATGAAGTAGCAAAATTTGAAAAAGTTTAACTAACAGATTTTTATTATGAGAAAAACTGTATTAGGCAAATAACCCGCACTAACTAAAAATGAATGCCAGAATAAAAACAAAGGCATAGCCCCATTACGGGTGCTATGCCTTTGTTTTTAACACTCTTCAATAAACACTATACCGTATATCTTTTCAGGCTTCAGCAGTTCTATCCCAGAAATCGCGCATTTTGTTTTCCTCGTCAATTCTAATGCCTTTGCCTGGGAATCCTTTACTGCTGCACCAAGCAGCTCATTCTTTGCTTTCTCCGTATCTGCAACTGTATATTCGATAGTAAATTCCGGAGATATAGAACAATGTGCCAGAGCATATAATATTTTTCCAAGTCTCTTATTATCTGCTGGGAACTCCAGCTTCATACGGTGCACATATTTATATCCTTTGAATCTTCTCTTCCAGCTTTTATCTCTCGCCTGATAGCTCTCGTATTCAGTATCAATGTTAAAATTTAATGTTTTCAGCTCTTTTCTCTCATATCCCAGTTTTTCAATAAGATCCTTTAGGATTTCCACACAATCGGATGATTTCCGCAATGTTTCATCATATTCTTCATACATCCCCTCTATATTGATTCTGAGTCGTATCATATCCGGTTTTACAGATAGTTTTCCCTTACCAGTTACTCTGATTGTTCTTTCCATCATGCTTCGCCCTCCATATTCTGTCTGCACGCATCAAATATACATTCAATGACTTTTTTATCTGCTTTAAAATATTTGCCGAAAGGATTGATCACAACTCCGGCAACCTTATCATTATGCAATCCAATTTCTAAAATCTGTCTGAACGGAATTTCCATCACAACATTCTGAACCGGCTTTTTATGGCTTTCTTCCTCATTAGTTAAGATATACAGCCATTCTATTCCATCCTCTGCTGCCACGGTATCCATGCGAAGTCTTACTTCCTGTCTGATCAGGCTGATAAATATTATCCCACATATATTCTACACTCCCAATATTTCATTCGTATACTTAAACAATGTCACATTCAGCTGCATGATATCATACTGCTTGTCAATAATTGCTTTCTGCACAATTAGGTCAAACTTACTGCTCGGACTAAAAGCCCAGTCTGCCCTTGCCATCAGATCCTTTGACTGCTCCAGATCAAGATGAAGTGCGATACACAAAGCCATTACCGTCTTTTTCTTTGGATGATAATTTTCATCACACTGAATTTTTGAGAAATGCTTCCTGTCAAGGTTTGCATTTTTCCATACATCCTTATTATCAACTCCTGCTGTTGCAATCAATTCAAACAGCTTTTCGTGAAAAGATGCCCCCATATTTGCAAGCTGATCTTCTAAGGATATGTCAGCTGACAGCATATAGGGTTCCGTCAACCTGACATCAGCATCCGATTCTTCATCGAATATGTAACTTTCCTCAGCATCCTCACTGCGAAGCATTTGCTCATATAGTTCTTCTTCTGGTATATGTCTGCTTCTGACCCGCCCTCTGTTTCCTACCGGATATTCCTTCTTATGACTTTCCCTAACATAATTGGCATCTATATACGAATCTATCTCTCCAACTATCTGGCCGGATAACTGAAATGATTTCTTATCAAACACCACAAGAATAATCTGCATTTCATTTTCTGTAAGAAACTCACTGAATACAGATACTGCTATCTGTAATGCCTTATCCTTTGGAAAACCATACACTCCGGTTGAAATCAAAGGAAAAGCAATGCTCTCACATTTCAATTCAACAGCCTTCTGCAACGCTTTTCTATAACAGCTCTCCAGCGTATCAAACTCCTGTTTCTTGCCATCTTCCCATATTGGACCTACAGTATGTATGATATATTTTGCCTGTAGCTGATATGCTCCGGTAACAGCAACATCTCCTCTCGCGATTTTGCCAATCTTTTTACGTTCTGCAAGGAGTTGTTTCTTTCCGGCCGCCTCATAGATTGCCAGATCCGTGCCACTTGCACATATCGGATTTGGATTAGCAGTATTGACAATAGCATCCGCCTTTACTTTTGTAATATCATTTCGGACTATCTTAAATGGCATATGGCACCTCCTTCGTTTTACGCTTTACTCGTTCAGCACACCAGCTGCAATCAGTTTCTTATAAAACTCAACTGCCGCTGCAAGATCCCTATCATCCGGATGTCCTTTGGCAACACCACCAATCAGTTTAAATGGTCCAAATGTATCAAAGCCCTTGCACGAAAACCTTCCCACCAGATTATCATGCTTATCCTCAATAATGCTTTCCATAGATTTGAATGACTTACTTCCACCATAAGTACACATCAGAAAAATGTTTTTATTCTCTATCAGATGGACAGATGCAAATTTAAGTACAGACTGATGAAATTTTCCGTAATAAACTCCTGACGCAAATCCTATCAGGTCATAGCCAGATAAATCTTTTTCTGTTACCTGTGTAGCATCTATCAGATCAACTTCATTTGTCTTGGCAATTTCATCAATAATTTTCTTTGTATTTCCATGATGCACTGATGCATAAATAATTGCTGTCTTCATATATTGTTAGTTCCATCCTTTCCATACATCCGGCTGATATCCCAGTGTTGACTGCTTTCCATTCCTTACTACCGGTGTTTTGATAACCTGTGGATTCTCCAGAACCTTCTCCAACTTGTCCTCATCAGCTATATATTTGATAAGTGCAAGCAGATCCTTGTCTTTGCCATCCCAGTTGATCATATTATCCAGACCACCATTAACCTGAGCGACAGAATTAAATTCGCCCTTACTCATACCTTTTTCTTTCATATCAATAAACTGATACTTGATGCCTCGCTCCTTGAAGAAACGTTCAGCTTTTTTCGTATCATTACATTTCTTTGTTCCAAATATCTGTATATTCAAATCAGTTCTCCTTTGCTCTGGCAAGTTCTTTCTCAATCCATGTCATAATTACATCCACCAGGTAATCCTGCTGTACCTTGCTTAATTCCCTGCCTGGCTGCATCTTATGCCATTTCCTGATACACTCCCGACAACATGTTGCGGTTGCATGCTGCGCAATAAATACCGGATGCCCCTTAGTCGGCGTCTGCTTTCCATCATTCGGGATAAATGCTGGTGCTTCACGCTTTGCAATAAAATCCTGCGCGTGCTGTCGTATCACATCCAAGCCTTTTTCATTAATATAATCAATATCCCTTTGCTTCAAATGAAAACTGCTCCTGAACTTCGATGCTTCGAGATGTTCAAAGAGCTGTTTGTACCATTCTTCCTTCGTCATCAGACTTCACTTCCATTATCCATTTACAATCGGAGAAATAACCGGTTTGCCATCTCTGTCTAAAAGCGGTGTCAATCCTCCTGAATATCCTGCTGCATGATAAAGATAATTTACTCCTGTTTCCTTATCTACCCAGATTTCTGTCACATTCATTGTTCCCTGTGAATATGTTTTTTCAAATCTTTCATTCTTTGCCATTGTTTTCTCCTTCTCTGTTCTGAATTGCCATGTGTATCATCTTTTCAAATGATTCGCTGAAATGTTCATCTTCTTCTGGTATCCGTTTCTTCGGTCCTTTTATATGATTCTTTCCAGATGACCTCCGGGCTTTCTTATTCAGATGCCGTTCCATAAGCATCCGGTCTATATTGTCATTTGTGTACCATTTCCCTGACTGATGGATTGCATAAGCTCCTTTTCCAAGTGCCATTGCCGCCACCCCATAATCCTGTGATACAACAATATCTCCCTTGTGACAAATGCTGATCAGCTTATAATCGACTGCATCAGCACCGGCTCCAACCACTATCACTTCACTGTAATTTGACTGTAGCACATGGTTCGTATCACAAAGCAGAGTCACCGGTATTCCATATTTTTCTGCTGTTCTCTCAACTATTCCAACTACCGGACAGGCATCCGCATCTACATAAATATGCAGATTTCCAATTCTCTTTACCATTTCTTCCTGATACATTGCATATTCTGTTTTGCTCATACATACCGGTCCGATTGAGGTCTCATATATCTGACGGTCCGTAATTTCCTTTGGCTCCTGTTCCATTAGTCAACTACTCCTATATCACAATACCATTACAATGATCAATTTCATGCTGGATTATCTGTGCAGTCCAACCGGAATACTTTCCATGCTGTGGCTTAAAATTCTGATCCAGATAATCAACCTCTATTTCTTCATATCTTTTACATGGTCTGACTCCTTCTAAAGAAAGACATCCTTCTTCTGTCTGAAATGCCCACAGCTTCTTTGTAATTACTGGATTGACCATAGCAAACGGGAATGGTACTGCTGCCACCACAATAATCGCTTTCTTAACACCAATCATATTGGCTGCCATCCCAACACATCTGTCAAGATTCGCCCGCAATGTATCAAGCAAATCATTGATTACCTGTTTATCTTCCTCTGTTGCCGGTTCTGATTTCTGTGCCAGAAACAGAGGATCTTTTACTATCTTTTTTACCATATCTGCTCCAAATCTTTCCTATTTCAATCATCAGAATTCCATTCTAATTCGGACTCCGGTTCTTCCATCATCAAATCAAAAATTGTTTCTTCAATAACTTTCACACACT
>OGDC01000436.1_pt1 | contig 11330 bp, 10 predicted proteins | sample 1570331 | NCBI WGS metagenome assembly OGDC01 (sample SAMEA2582167, study PRJEB24529) | metagenome
GGCACTCGGCGGTGTACAGACGGCGCATCTCGTCGTTGGCGGGGGCCATGTCCGGCACCATCACGGTGACAAAGCCCCCGGCGGCTCCGGCGCGGACGCCGTTGTAGCTGTCCTCCAGCACAAGGGCGTGTCCGGGCGCGACGCCCAGCTTCTCCGCCGCCAGAAGGAAGATCTCTGGATCGGGCTTGGAGCGGGTCACCTGCTGGCCGGAGGCGAGGACGCTGAAATAGGAGCGCATCCCCCAGTTGTCCAGATTGCGCTGGATGACATCCATCCGGCTGGAAGACGCCACGGCCATGGGAATGTGTTGCTCGTCCAGCCAGGCCAGCAGTTCGTCCAGACCCGGCTTTTTGGGCACCGGCTTCTGGAACGCTTTGTCGGCCACCATGTGCAGGCTGTCCACGATGGCGGCCGCATCGCAGTCCGGTCCGTAGAATTGGCGCACGACATTCCGCAGAGTTTTGCCTGCGGTGCCCCGCGCGGCCTCGCTGAGGCCTTTTTTATAAGGAAGTCCCAGTGCCGCCAGAGCCGGTTCCCAGAATGTGGCCCACATCCGCTCGGTGTCGAACATCAGGCCGTCCATATCAAAAATGACGCCGTTTATCATAAGGTATCCTTTCTGTCCGCGTCCCTGCCCTCTCAGGCGCTTTGCGCCAGCTCTCCCAAAGGGAGAGCCATTGGCAGGACGGTTTTGATCGTAGAAAATGAAGAAGGTGGAGCGGCCCGGAAACATCCGGGCTCCGCAAAAGAGGCAGACAGGAGCTGCCAATGGGGACAGGGCCCACGGCTATGGGAGCCGCAGGCGATCTTGCACTCTGCCCGACATGCCAAAGCCTCTCCCTTTGGGAGAGGTGGCATTGCGTGAGCAATGACGGAGAGGGCTGCTCACAAAAATAATATCACAATTTGCGACAACTTACAGCCCCCAAACATGAAAGATTTTTTGATTCCTTGAAAAATGCGTTCATGATATTATAATAGAAAACAACATTTGACATCTGGAAAGCGCGGAGGGAGCCGCGTGTGTCAGCTGTGTGAGATCAGAAAAGAGGGAAAATTATCATGTTGGATATCAAGATCACCCGGACGACTTGTCCGAAAGAGAAGCCGCAGGATGAGACCAAGCTCGGCTTCGGCAAGAAGTTTACCGACCACATGTTCGTCATGGACTACACCGAGGGCGAAGGCTGGCACGATGCCCGTATCGTCCCCTATGCTCCGTTCCCGCTGGATCCGGCGACGGTCGTGTTCCACTACGCACAGGAGATCTTTGAGGGCATGAAGGCTTACCGCACCGCAGACGATACCATCCAGCTGTTCCGCCCGGACTGCAATGCAAAGCGGATGCAGGATTCTGCCGACCGTCTGTGCATCCCGAAGATCCCGGTCGAGGATTACATCCAGGCCGTTGAGGCGCTGGTGGATGTGGACCGTGACTGGGTGCCCCATGCAGACGGCACTTCCCTGTACATCCGCCCCTTCGTGTTTGCAAACGATGTGGGCCTGGGCGTCCATGCTTCCAAGCACTACATCTTCTGCATCATCTGCGCACCGTCGGGCGCTTACTATGCAGAGGGCATCAACCCCGTCCGCATCTATGTCGAAGATGAGTACATCCGTGCCGCTCCCGGCCTGACCGGTTTCACCAAGTGCGGCGGCAACTACGCTGCCTCCATCAAGGCCGGTGAGCTGGCCGAGGAGCAGGGCTATGCCCAGGTGCTGTGGCTGGACGGCGTGGAGAAGAAGTACGTCGAGGAAGTCGGCAGCATGAACATCATGTTCAAGATCGACGGCAAGGTCTACACCGCCGCCACCGTGGGCACCGTTCTGCCCGGCGTCACCCGCCGCAGCTGCATTGAGCTGCTGAAGGACTGGGGCTATGAGGTCATCGAGGGCAAGCTGGCCATCGCCGACATCATGCAGGCTGCACGTGAGGGCAAGCTGGAAGAGGTCTTCGGCACCGGCACCGCCGCAGTCGTCTCCCCGGTCAAGGAGCTGGTCTGGAAGGGCGAGCATGCCTACATCGGCGACGGCAACATCGGCCCTGTCACCCAGAAGCTGTACGACACCATGACCGGGATGCAGTGGGGCAAGCTGCCCGACACCAAGGGCTGGATCGTTCCGGTGGAGAAGAAGTACTAAGCTGCAAGTTTCTTTTCTTGTTCCGAGTTCTGCAAGCGCCGTCCGGCAGCTCACCGGGCGGCGTTTGCTGTATCAACCGCTCAGGCGCTTTGCGGCGCAATCTGCCCTGTGGTCTTGGTTCAGAATTGCAATTCTGCCGGGATGGTGCTAGACTAAGCATAGAGTAAGAGGATTGAGAGGGACCAGGACCATGATCAAAAAATGGAGCGTCAGCTACCCCGCTGTCAACGGCACCGAGCAGCGCCGTGTTTATGTCTATCTGCCCACCATGTACGAAGCCGACCCGGACCGCCGGTATCCGGTGCTGTACATGTTCGACGGCCAGAATGTCTTTTTTGACGAAGACGCCACCTTCGGCAAGAGCTGGGGGCTGGCAAACTATCTGGACTACACCGACACGCCGCTCATCGTGGCGGCGGTCGAGTGCAACGCCGGGCCGAACAACGAGCGTCTGGTGGAGTATTCGCCCTACCGCTTCGATGATCCGACCTACGGTCACTTTGACGGCAAGGGGGCTGCGACCATGAGCTGGTTCATCCACCGGTTCAAGCCCTTCATCGACCGCAATTTCCGCACCCTGCCCGACCGGGAGCACACCTTCATCGGCGGCAGCTCCATGGGCGGTCTGATGAGCCTGTACGCCCTGCTGAACCACAACGACGTCTTTGGCCGTGCGGCGGCTCTGTCGCCGTCCATCTGGGTCTCGCCGGAAAAGCTCAGCGGTCTGTTGGGCCGCGCGAAGCTGGAGCCGGGCACCGTGCTCTACATGGACTACGGCTCCCGCGAGATGGGCAACCACGAGGGGATGCGCAAGGGCTTTGCCGACATGTGCAGCAAGGTCATGATCCGCGGCATCCACCTGACCGCCCGTCTGGTGCCCGGCGGCACCCACAGCGAAGCCAGCTGGGAAAAGCAGCTGCCGTTTATGATCCATACCATGATGTACGAACTGGATTGACCCGACGACCCGATTATAAGGAGGGACCCACGATGGAAATGCAGTATTTTAAGGATTACAGCCCCGCGCTCGGCCGCGAGATGGAGTGCAAGGTCTACGGCCACGCCGGCCGGCCGATGCTCTACATCCCCTGCCAGGATGGCCGGTTTTTTGACTTCGAGGACTTCCACATGGCCGATACGCTGGCCCCGTGGATCGAGTCCGGCCAGGTGATGGTCCTCTCCATCGACACCATCGACAAGGAGACCTGGTCCGACACGAACAGCGACCCCTACTGGCGCATCCGCCGCTATGAGCAGTGGATCCGCTACATCGTGGAGGAAGCTGTGCCCAAGATCCGCCACATCGCCCGCGAGCGGAACGGCTGGAACGACGAACCGGGCGTCATCGCCTTTGGATGCAGTCTGGGGGCGACCCATGCCGTCAATCTGTATCTCCGCTTCCCGAACATCTTCTGTGGCTGTCTGGCCCTCAGCGGCATCTACACTGCCCACTACGGCTTCGGCGATTATATGGACGAGCTGGTTTATATGAACTCCCCGGTGGATTATATGGTCAACTTCCCGGAGAACCACCCCTATATGGAGCTGTTCCGGAACCAGAAGGCCGTCATCTGCTGCGGTCAGGGCGACTGGGAGCAGCCGGACACCACCTGGTATCTCAAGCGCATCTTTGAGGCCAAGCACATCCCCATCTGGGTAGACCTGTGGGGCCACGATGTCAACCACGACTGGAACTGGTGGTATCAGCAGGTCGTGTATTATATGCCCTACATTCTGGGCTGAACGGCTCTCGCAGAGGGATGAGTGGAAAGTATAGCGTATCAAAAGAAAGAGGAATCAACAAGACACCATGAGCAATTTTATCTTTATCTCTCCGAACTTCCCGACGAACTACTGGCAGTTCTGCCGGGAGCTGAAAAACAACGGCATGAACGTTCTGGGCATCGGAGACCAGCCGTATGATGAGCTGAAGCCGGAGCTGAAGGCCAGCCTGAACGAATACTACAAGGTCGGCAGCCTCGAAAATTACGACGAGGTCTACCGTGCTGTGGCGTTCTTCGCCTTCAAGTATGGCCGCATCGACTGGCTGGAATCCAACAACGAATACTGGCTGGAACGCGACGCCGCCCTGCGCACCGATTTCCACATCACCAGCGGCTTCCAGACCGAGGATATGCCCCGCATCAAGTACAAGAGCAAGATGAAGGAGTATTATCAGAAGGCCGGCATCGCCACCGCCCGCTACCACATGGTGGACGATTTCGAGGGATGCAGGAAGTTCATCGACGAGGTGGGCTACCCGGTCGTCGTCAAGCCGGACAACGGCGTCGGCGCGTCCGACACCCACAAGCTCTCCGATGACAAGGAGCTGCGCGCCTTCCTGACCTACAAGAACGCACACCATGCCGACGTCTCCTACATCATGGAGGAGTTCGTCCGCGCCGAGGTCAACAGCTACGATGCCATCATCGACGGCAGCGGCAACCCCATCTTTGAGGCGGGCAACGTCAGCCCGATGTCCATCATGGACATCGTGAACAACGACGACAACTCCATCTACTACATCATCAAGGATCTGCCCGACGATACCCGCGCCGCAGGCCGTGCCGCCGTCAAGAGCTTCGGCGTCAAGAGCCGCTTTGTCCACTTCGAGTTCTTCCGGATGACGGAAAATCAGACCAGCATGGGCCAGAAGGGCCAGATCGTGGCGCTGGAAGTCAACATGCGCCCCTGCGGCGGCTTCACGCCCGATATGATCAACTTTGCACGTTCCACCAACGTGTACAAGATCTGGGCCGATATGATCGCCTTCGGCGGCACCGATATGCCGGTGGGCGAGCACTACTACTGCCCGTTTGCGGGCCGCCGCGACGGCAAGCACTTCGTGTACAGCCACGAGCAGCTGATGCAGAAGTATCAGGCCAACATGCGGATGGTGGACCGCATCCCCGACGCCCTCTCCGGTGCCATGGGCAACCAGATGTACGTCGCCACCTTCTCCACCTTTGAGGAGATGGAGCAGTTCTATGCCGACGTTCTGGCCGTGACCGATGCCGACAACGACACCGTTCAGAGGGAACTGAGCGAGGTGCTGGCCCTCGGCGAGCCTGCCGCCACCACGGCCCTCACCAGAAAGCCGAACCTCTCCCCCGCCGTCAAGCCCACCACGGCCGTGACAAAGACCACGACCAGAGCGGTGACGAAGACGAAAAAACACTGAATCCCAAGGAAAAGGGCCGTCCTGCCGTGCGTTGCAGGGCGGCTCTTTTTGTCAGATTGCTCTAAAAACAGGACGAAAATTTTCCATATCCGATGAACTTTTCAAAAGGCGTTGACAGGAGTTTTGGAAGAGAGTAAGATGAGAAAAAATGGATGGCTTGTTTTGGGGAGTTGTCCATAAAAACAAAATGGAGGAATGAACTATGCGTATGATGAAACGTGTTGCAGTCAGCATTTTGGCGGCGGCAATGGCTCTGTCTCTGATGACTGCCTGCGGTGGCGGTGATGCCCCCAGCGCTCCGGAAACGCCGAGCAATCCGGGCACTTCGCAGGGCGAAGAAAAAAAGGACGATAGCACCGGCGGCAAACCGGAGGACAAGAAAGACGACGAAAAGAAAGACCCGCCCGCAGAGAGCAAGCCGGAAGACAAGAAAGACGAAGAAGTGGCAGATGGCTCGACGATCGAATTCAACAAGAGCCGCACCTATAAGTGGGCGCTGGAATATAGGTCTGCGCAAAAAGTATACATCAAGGTGGAACCGGTAAAACCGGCCTCGCAGGATGTTGTTTGTATGGAATCGGTTGCGGATGGACGAAAGTCGTATACCAAAGTGACCTATAAAAATGGAAAGGCAGCAGAAACGCTTGTCGATTTGTCTCAAAACAATGTTGTGAATCAGTATGAACTGTATTCGAACCAGAAGATCGCGATTATGAAAAGCCATTCTGTGACAGTAACGAATCCGGATGATAACACAGTTCTTGATCCTGAGACGAATTATACTGTGAAGAAGACCACGCGTGTCATCAATGCGGTCCCTTATTACACGGAAGCAATCACGATGGAAGATAAGGATGCGAAGAGGACGGAGACCCAGATGTTCTGCTATGACAATACGGGCAGTCTGGTGTATTTGGTTTCTTCTCCGGATACGGCGGATGAACAGATCGTTCACATTCAGTGCAGTAAGTCGATCCCGGATTCTGCGATCCTGAGCATTCCGAATGGCTGGAGTGTCTATACGGTTACGTACGGTGCAAGCTATAACGATAAGACTGTAAAAGACCAGAACGGTCATGAACTGACAGACGAAGAAAAGGAAGCTCTTGAGAAGAAGATCGGCGGAACCATCTGATGAAAACAAAGGCCCGAACCGGAAATCTCTGCCCGGTTTGGGCCTTTTTGTGCTTATCGCAGCTTCATTTTCAGGTTTCGCAGTTGGTTCAGCTGGTCACGCCGTCCATAGATGACGGCAAGGACCTGGACCCGGTGTGAGTCGGAATCCGGCCAGAAGTAGATCAGAAAATTTCGGCATAGAAGTTTCCGGATGTTTTGTGAATGCCAGGGTTCCTCTTCGACAAGGGGTGCCCGCTGAGGCAGAAGGCTCAGAGAAGCCATGGCCTGTTCCAATGCGGTCAGGAGTGCATCTGCGGTTTCGGGTTCCAGAAGTTCATGTGCGATATGGTGGACGATGGCACGGAGCTGCTGTTCGGCCTGCGGGGTGAGCGCGACAGTATATTCCTCCATGGCTCAGATCTCCGCGCGGAGCCGGGCAAAGGCCTCGTTCAAAGGGGAAGATTCTCCGCGCTTGGCCTGGTCCAGGCCGGTCTGCATCATGGCGTCAAATTCGTCACGGCTCAGAGCATCGCGGGTGGGGAGCCGGGTGGCCAGGTCCAGCGAAAATGGGATGCCGTCCCGCAGGATGACCTGACGGTACGCCATATCAATGAAGACCGAAACGGGAATGCCGAGCTGAGAAAGAATGGCTTCGGCCTGCTCCTTGATCTCTGGCTGGATGCGGGCGGTGACATTTGCGGTTTTTGCGGACATAAAGATCGCCTCCTATTGCTTTTATTGTACCACGATGTACTGCAATGCGCAATACGATAGAAGAAAGCGGAAAGCAAGGTTTGTCCCGCTCGGCAGAATGTGCTATACTGTCCTCAAAGACACTGTTGAGAATGAGGTACAGATATGAAAATTCCCGCAAATGGTTTTACACACGCTGGCAAGTTCCATGCAGACGACGTGTTTGCCACCGCGCTGCTGCAGATCGTCCGGCCGGATATCAAAATTACCCGCGGCTTTGTGGTGCCGGACGACTTCGACGGCATCGTGTATGACATCGGTTTCGGTATGTTCGACCACCATCAGGAGCCGCGCGAGACCCGCCCCAACGGCGTCCCCTATGCGGCCTTCGGTCTGCTGTGGCGGGTGCTGGGGCCGGGGCTGGTCGGTGAGCGGCAGGCACGGCTCATTGATGAAAACTTCATCCAGCCGCTGGACCTGAACGACAACACCGGCGAGCAGAACAGCCTGTGCGACGCCATCGGCTTCTTCAACCCGGTGTGGGATTCGAAGGAAGATCAGGACACCTGCTTCTTCAAGGCCGTGGCCGTGGCCAAGCAGATCTTGGAACACCAGATCGACAGCGCCAACGCCGTGAACCGCGCCGACGAGAAAGTCCAGCAGGCCTACAAAAATTCCCGCGACGGCATCGTCGTGCTGCCCTGTTACCTGCCCTGGAAAAACGGTCTGTACCGGACGGATGCGCTGTTCGTGGTCTACCCCAGCCAGCGCGGCGGGTGGAGCGCCCAGTGCGTGACCGACCACAAGACCAAGAAGCCCAAGCTGCCCTTCCCGCAGTCCTGGGCGGGCCAGCCGCAGGAGGTCATCGAGCAGAAGAGCGGCATCGAGGGCATCAGCTTCTGCCATGCCAGCCGCTTCCTCATCACGGCCAAGGATAAGGAAACGGCTCTTGCAGCCTGCCGTCAGGTGCTGAAAAACAACGGGAGACTGTAACATGAGCGCAGGAACCGAACAAGAGACCGAAGAGCGGGCCTACGTGTATATGGTGCGGTGCGCGGGCGGCCAGCTCTATACGGGCTGGACGAATGACCCCGGTGCCCGCCTGCACGCCCACAAGACCGGCAGGGGGGCCAAGGCCACGCGGGCCATGGGGGCGGAGCGGTTCGCCTATCTGGAACGGTGCGCGGACCGGTCGGCGGCGCTGCGCCGGGAAGCGGCCCTGAAAAAGCTGCCGAAAGCGAAAAAGGAAGCCCTCTGCGCCGGGTGGGAGGAGAAGAACCTCCCCCGCCTCTCGGTGGCGTCCCGCGCCGATGCAAAGGATATTCTGGAACTGTACAACTGGTATGTACTGCACCACACCGCAACGTTTCAGGTTACGCCCTCCACACTGGAAGAGTACGAGGACTGGGTGGACAACACCCTGAAGGTGGCCCCGCTGCTGCTGGCGCGGGACGCAGACGGCAGGCTGCTGGGCTATGCCTGCGCCCACCGCTGGCACCCGCGCGAGGCCTACGACTGGTCGGTGGAGAGCACCATCTACTGCGCCCCGGATGCCCGCGGCTGCGGGGTGGGCACCCTGCTCTACCGCGCACTGCTGGAATTGCTGGCCGCCTGCGGCTACTGGAACGTCTATGCACTCGTGGCCGACCCGAACCCCGCCAGCGAGCGCATCCATGCGCAGCTGGGTTTTTCCTGCGTGGGCCGCACCCCGCACACGGCGTATAAATTCGGCTGGCTGGGCCTGTCCACCTGGTGGCTGGCGCTGCGCACCGGCAACGAAAAGCCTGCCCCCGTCCGGATGGTGACGGCAGAGCAGACGCAGGCCGTGCTCTGCAAATACGGAAAAACAGAATGAAACGAAACGAGGAGCTCCGGCGTCTGCCGGGGCTCTTCTGCGTTTCGGAAAGCGGTGCTGAAACCTTGGCACCTGCCCGGCGGGACGGATGAAACGGCTTTCAGAATGTGCAGGAATATATGCAGCAGAACTGCATAAAACTTGAATAAACAATAAAATATTTGCATAAACATGCAAAGTGCCACAAACGGCACTGGAAAAGGGCAGAAGGTTTGGCGGTTTTCCGCATTGACGGAAAAACCGCGCCGCGTATAATAAAAAGCGTGATAAGCAACCGAGAGATCGAGCGCACCGGGAGGGACGCCCGGTGCAAAAAGACAAAAGTGTAAGCATGAAAACAAAGGAGCGTTCATCATGAAAAAGGAAGACATCAAAAAAGTCGTTCTGGCCTACTCTGGCGGCCTGGATACCTCGATCATCATTCCCTGGCTGAAGGAAAACTACAACAACTGCGAAGTCATCGCTGTCTCCGGCGACGTGGGCCAGGGCACGGAGCTGGACGGTCTGGAAGAGAAGGCCAAGAAGACCGGCGCTTCCAAGCTGTACGTTCTGGATCTGAAGAAGGACTTCATCGAGAACTACATCTTCCCCACCCTGAAGTTCGGCGCAAAGTATGAGGACTACCTGCTGGGCACCAGCTTCGCACGTCCCTGCATCGCAAAGGCTCTGGCCGACATCGCCATCCAGGAAGGTGCCGACGCCATCTGCCACGGCTGCACCGGCAAGGGCAACGACCAGGTGCGTTTTGAGCTGACCCTGAAGGCCTTCTGCCCCGATATGGCCATCATCGCTCCGTGGCGTGAGTGGGACATCAAGAGCCGTGACGAGGAGATCGACTACGCCGAGGCACACAACATCCCCCTGAAGATCAACCGCGAGACCAACTACTCCAAGGACAAGAACCTGTGGCACCTGAGCCACGAGGGTCTGGATCTGGAGAGCCCCGCCAACGAGCCGCAGTACAACAAGCCTGGTTTCCTGGAGCTGGGTGTTTCCCCGGAGCAGGCTCCCGATACCCCGACCTACCTCACCATCCACTTCGAGAAGGGCATCCCCACCGCCATCGACGGCAAGAAGATGGGCGCTGTGGAACTGGTCGAGTACCTGAACAAGGTCGGCGGAGAGAACGGCATCGGCCTGCTGGATATCGTTGAGAACCGTCTGGTCGGCATGAAGAGCCGCGGCGTGTATGAGACTCCCGGCGGTGCCATCCTGTACAAGGCCATCAATGTGCTGGAGACCATCACCCTCGACAAGGAGAGCGCACACCTCAAGGAGCAGCTGGCACAGAAGTATGCCGACATCGTCTACAACGGCCAGTGGTTCACCCCGCTGCGCGAGGCTCTGGATGCCTTCGCCAACAGCCTGGCAAAGACCGTGACCGGCGATGTCAAGCTGAAGCTCTACAAGGGCAACATGATCAACGCAGGCGTCACCTCTCCGTACACCCTGTACGATGAGCAGACCGCTTCCTTCGGCGAGGACGAGGATTACAACCAGGCCGATGCAGCAGGCTTCATCAACCTGTTCGGCCTGTCCATCAAGGAGCGCGCAAAGCTGTCCAAGAGCTGGCCGAAGGTCGAGGACTAAGCGGCTGAACGAAGCCAACTTTCCCCGCTGTGTGTTTTCTACACTTTCACACAGCGGTTCCAAGACCGGCAGAGTTGCCGGCGGCACCGCCGCAGGAGCGTTTTCCCCTGCGGCGGCTTTGCCGTTTTTAGAGCCCTCTCAGTCTCGCTTCGCTCGCCAGCTCCCCCAAAGGGGGAGCCTCTGGCGGGCGCAAGCCCGACGGAGAGGTTGTACGAAGGATCGCGTTACAATCGAGATAAAGGGAACAGAAACTATGGCAGAACAACTCTGGAAAGGCCGTTTCTCCAAGGCGGTCGATTCGCGCGTCAATGATTTCAACTCTTCCATCCGCTTTGACCAGCGGATGATCGCACAGGATATGCGGGGCAGCGGCGTACACGCCACGATGCTGGCCAAACAGGGCATCATCTCCGAGCAGGACTGCGAGGACATCCTCAACGGTCTGGCTTCCATTGCCGACGATCTGGCCAGCGGCAAGCTGGAGATCGACCCCAACGCCGAGGACGTCCACACCTTCGTGGAGCAGACCCTGACCGCCCGCATCGGCGACGCCGGCAAGCGCCTGCACACCGGCCGCAGCCGCAACGATCAGGTGGCGCTGGACATCCGCCTGACCCTGCGCGACGACTGCCGGATGCTGCAGGGCCGTATCGTCGATCTGGTCCGGGTCATCTGCAAGAAGGCAGCGGAGAACACCGCCGCCGTCATGCCCGGCTACACCCACCTGCAGCGCGCCCAGCCCATCACCTTCGG
>OGDC01000438.1_pt1 | contig 11320 bp, 8 predicted proteins | sample 1570331 | NCBI WGS metagenome assembly OGDC01 (sample SAMEA2582167, study PRJEB24529) | metagenome
CCTTCAGCAAGATGACCAGCGACCGCATCCGCCCCATGATGGAGCTGTTCCGCCGCCTGCAATTGCAGGTCCTGCTCATCTCCACCGTCGAGAAGAGCACGGCCATCCAGCCCTATTGCGACATCACCTATTCCATCGTGCGCCATGGCGACGCCAACGCCATCGCGCCGTTTTACCGGCTGACGGCCCCGCAGCCCGCGCAGGAGAAGGAGACTGAACCATGAGCGATACCCTTGCAAAATTCTGGCTGTTTGCCACCCACTGGACCAAGCTCGACACCTTTGACAACGAGGACGAGCTGAACGACGAACTGGAGCTGCTCCAGCGCCAGAGCCTGCCCACCAAGGTCCGAACGATGAAAAACAAAGAGGGCAAGGAAGAACTCGTCCTCTACGTCAAGCAGGCTGACCGCGATTATGCCCGCTACTGCACCGGCTGGCGCCCCGGCGGGATGATGTAAAAAGGAGAATTTATGCCAAAGCACCCCATCCAATTGTCCGATCACTTTACCTATTCCCGGCTGATCCGGTTCGTGCTGCCCTGCATCGGCACCATGCTGTTCACCTCCATCTACGGCATCGTGGACGGCCTGTGCGTCTCGAACTTCGTGGGCAAGACGGCATTTGCGGCGGTCAACCTCATCATGCCGCTGCCCATGCTCATCGGCAGCGTCGGCTTTATGCTGGGCACTGGCGGCAGCGCCATCGTGGGCATCACGCTGGGCGAGGGCGATGGGAAAAAGGCGGACGAATTATTCAGTCTTTTCCTCAGTTCGGCCCTTGCGGCGGGCATCGTGTTCAGCGCCGTTGGTCTGGTCATTATTGAGCCGGTGGCGGAGCTGCTGGGCGCAAAGGGGGAGATGCTGGACTATGCGCTGCGGTATGGCCGCATCCTGCTGGTCAGTGTGCCGACCTTTATCTTGCAGAACATGTTCCAGAGCTTCTTCGTCACGGCCGAAAAGCCCCACCTGGGCTTCGCTTTCACCGTGGGTGCGGGCTGCACCAACATGGTGCTGGACGTTGTGCTGGTGGGGGTGCTCCGCTGGGGCGTCGAGGGTGCCGCTGTCGCGACCTTCCTCAGCCAGATCGTCGGCGGCCTGCTGCCGGTGTTCTATTTCCTGGACCGGAACAACACCAGCCGCCTGCATCTGAGCCGGACGAAGTTCCATGGCCGCGTCCTGCGGAATGCCTGCATCAACGGCTCGTCGGAGCTGATGACCAACCTCTCCATGTCGCTGGTCAATATCCTCTACAACTACCAGCTCCTCCGCTTTGCGGGCGAGGACGGCGTGGCGGCCTACGGTGTCATCATGTATGCGGCCTTCCTCTTTGTGGCCGTCTTCGTGGGCTATGCCGTTGGCAGCGCCCCCATCGTCAGCTACCACTACGGTGCCCGCAATCACCGGGAGGTCCACAACCTTTATTCCATGAGCTCCCGCCTCATCGGCGTGGTGGCCGTCGTCATGACCGTTGGTTCGATGTTCCTCATCCCGCATGTGGCCCGCATCTTCGTGGGCTACGATGCCGGGCTGCTGACACTGACCACCCATGCTTTCCGGCTCTATGCGCTGAGCTTCCTCATCATGGGCTTCAACGTTTATGCGTCGTCCTTCTTTACCGCGTTGGGCGACGGTGTGACGAGCGCCCTCATCTCTTTTCTGCGCACCCTGTTGTTTCAGGTGGCGGCGGTCTTTGCACTGCCGGCGCTCATGGGAATGGATGGCATCTGGCTGGCTGTCACGGCCGCCGAGCTTGCCGCGCTGGGGGTGAGCGTGTATATGTTCGTGACAAAAGATCGGAAATTCCATTACCGTCATGTGTGACGCGCCAGAACAAAGAAAGCCGCCGGGGCCCCGGCGGCTTTCTTTGTTATTCAAATGTATACTCGACGAACTCGCAGTTCCGGATGCCGAAGGCGGCATACTCCTCGTTGGTCATATCGTAAAAGTAAGACCGCACCACGCGGGCGATGCCGTTGTGGGCGACCAGCAGATAGGTCTTGCTCTCGTCGGCCCGCAGCTCGTCCAGCAGGTCGTAGATGCGCTGGGCCAATTGCAGCATACTCTCGCCGCCGGAGTAGCGGTCGGCGAAGTGGGTCTTGGAGACTTTGAACTCGGCCCCATCGCGGGGCGTCCCCTCGTAGCGGCCAAAGCACTGCTCCCGCAGGCGGAGTTCCGGGCGGGCCGGGATGCCGGTGGCCTCGGCGATGGCCAGAGCGGTGTCGGCAGCGCGGGACAGGGGAGAATACAGGATCTCGTCAATGTGGACCCCGCTGTCCCGGACATGGGCCCCCAGTGCAGCGGCCTGCGCCCGACCGCGGGCGGTCAGCGGGCTGTCGGTCATGCCGCAGATCTTGTTTTCAACGTTCCAGACGGTCTCGCCGTGGCGGGTAAAATATAAGTTGTGCATAGAGGCTCCTTCAGAGTTTGATGAGGGTATGGTGGTCGAGCCGGACGGTGTCGCCCTCGTCGATGCCAAGGCGGGTCAGCGCAGCGTCCGGGTAGGCGATGACCCGGCGCTCGCCGGTCTCGTCCTCCAATAAGACATCGCAGCAGACGGGCTGCCCTTCCGGCAGCTCCTCGCAGCCGTACAGCTGCTCGTCGATGCGCAAAACGCGGTATGTCATACGATCTTCCTCGAAAAATACAGTGTTCTCGTTTTACAGATGATTCTCCCGGCAGGGGAGAACGTGGTATTCTTATTATAAAGCCCCGATGCGCTGCCGTCAACTTGACAGCCCGGCGCCGGGGCTGATACAATAGGACAAAATGGTTCCACACGACGCCAAAAGGAGAGAAGAGCTTGAACATTACAGAATTGCGCTATCTGGTCGCCATCATGCAGTGGGGGTCGGTCAGCGCTGCGGCAAAGCAGCTGTATGCGGCCCAGCCCAACATCAGCAAGGCGCTGAAAAACCTGGAAGAGGAGTATCACATCCGCATCTTTGAGCGCTCCTCCACCGGCATGATCCCCACCGAGCAGGGGCGGCGGTTCATCGAGCAGGCCGAGCGGGTGCTGGAAGATGTGGACCGCCTGAGCCGGAGCGTCGAGGAAGAGCAGGAGCGCTGCGCGGAGCTGCGGGTGATGCTGCCCCATGCGACCTATGCGTCCTATGCGGCGGTGGATTATCTGGAACAGGCGGTGCATCTGGAGCGGGTGCATATCCACATCCGGGAGGGCGGCTCGATGGAGGCGCTGGATTTCGTGCTGCGGCGGGGCTATCACCTGGCGCTGCTGCGCTATGCGGTGGAGGACGATGAACACTACACCCACTACTGCGCCCGGCGGGGGCTGAAGATGGAGCCGGTGATGGACTTCGAATATCAGCTGCTCACCAACCGGGACGGCCCGCTGGCCCGGCACGAGGTGCGCGACCTGACCGAACTGAACCAGTATATGGAGATCCGGCACGACGACTTTCAGCTGCCCGGCGAGGAGGGCGGCGACGGTGTGCGCTGGCATGTGAACCAAGCCCGGCGTATCCATGTGTATGAGCGGTGCAGCCAGTTTTCGATCTTGCAGCGGCTCCCGTCTGCGTATATGTGGGCGTCACCCATGCCCCGCAAGGCGCTGGAACAGTATCATCTGGTGCTGAAGAAATGCCCGGCCCAGCGCCAGCAGATGCGGGATGTCCTGGTCTATCCGGACAAGGGTGGCCTGCGGGCGGAGGAACAGGCGTTTGTCGATCTGCTCCACAAACAGGCGGCCCAGACCATGAAATGAGAAGCCGCCGGCAAAGAAGCGGCTAAAGTTTTGGCTCCGGAATTGATAAAAATAGAGAAATGTGGCAAAGAAACGAAACCGAAAATTCGGTTTCGTTTCTTTTTTGCTGGCTTTTCGACAAAAAACGGACCGGACAACGGTAAAAATTCTTAGCAGGTATATCGGATACGATATACCCCTATGCTGGAAAAATATTGTGCAGATGATGAAAAATATGTTACCATGAGGCCAGAGATCGGGAGCTGCCCGGCGGCGGAATGGGGCCGCGGACAGCACCGAAAAAAGGAGGTTTCTGGTATGATCAGTTTCTTGCTCTGTCTGGCGCTCTTGATCGTGGGCTACTTCGTCTACGGTAAGATCGTAGACAACACCTTCGGCCCGGACGACCGCGAAACTCCGGCTGTGCGCATCAACGATGGCGTGGACTATGTCGTGATGCCGCAGTGGAAATTGTTCCTCGTCCAGCTGCTGAACATCGCGGGCCTCGGCCCCATCTTCGGCGCCATGCAGGGCGCTCTGTGGGGGCCGGTGGTCTTCCTGTGGATCACCTTCGGCACGATCTTTGCGGGCGGTGTCCATGACTACTTCTCCGGCATGATGAGCGAGCGCAACGACGGCGCTTCCATCGCCGAGATCACCGGCAAATACCTTGGCCCGGTGATGCAGAACGTGATGCGTGTCTTCTCCGTGGTTCTGCTCATCATGGTGGGCACGGTGTTTGCGGTCGGCCCTGCGGGCCTGATCGTGGAGCTGTGCAGCCAGAGCGGTGCATCCGGCGTGTTCACTTCGCTGCTGTTCTGGCTCATCCTCATTCTAGTGTATTACTTCATCGCGACCTTTATCTCCATTGACGCGGTCATCGGCAAGATCTACCCCATCTTCGGCATCTGCCTCATCATCATGGCCATCGGCGTCATCTTCGGTATCTTTACCAACCCTGCCTATACCATCCCGGAGATCTGGGATCACTTCGGCAGCATGCACCCGTCGGGCACCCCGATCTGGAGCTTCATGTTCATCACAGTCGCCTGCGGCGCGATCTCCGGCTTCCACTCCACCCAGTCGCCTCTGATGGCGCGCTGCATGAAGAGCGAGAAGCAGGGCCACTTCGTTTTCTACGGTGCCATGGTCTGTGAGGGCGTCATCGCTCTGATCTGGGCCGCAGCCGGCTGCTCTCTGTACGAAGTCACCGGCGGCCTGAACACCGGTCTGGCACAGGCGCTGGCCATGGGCCAGTCCAAGGCCATCTACGATGTCTGCTCCAAGACCATGGGCGGCGTGGGCATTGCGTTGGCCATGGTGGGCGTCGTCGTCTGCCCCATCACTTCTGGTGATACCGCCTTCCGTTCCGCGCGTCTGACGCTGGCCGACTGGTTCAAGATCGACCAGGACGGCTACGCGAACCGCCTGAAGCTCTGCATCCCCGTTCTGGGTGTGGGTGCGTTCCTGGGCATCGGCAACGCGCTGGGCTTCATCAATTACACGGTCATCTGGCGTTACTTCAGCTGGACCAACCAGACGCTGGCCATGATCGTTCTGTGGGCCGCTTCCATGTACCTCTTCAAGGAAAAGAAGAACTACTGGATCACGGCTGTGCCTGCTACCTTCATGAGCGCTGTGTCCTGTACCTACTTCGTGCTGGCTCCGGAGTGCCTAGGCGGCCTGCTGAACAGCAAGACCGCTGAGGGTGCCACCATCTACAATACGGCGGTTGCATACCCTGTGGGTATCGTCTTTGCCGCTGCGATGCTGGCCCTGTTTATCCACGCCACCAAAAAGGCTGGCGTCAGGAAAGCCGCATGATCCGATGAGATCCTGAGTTCCTCTTCTAATATTTGCCCATTCACAGAAGACCGGCCGCCGGGAAGTCCCCGGACGGCCGGTCTTCGTTTGCAACGGGAGAAACCCGGCTGAATAACACGAAAAAACACTGAAAATCGCGCAAAAATTGCAGGCGTGGTCAAACTGCACAAAAAACAGGCGGAAAGTTTGGGAGCTGCAACGTTCGTCGGTCAAAATCGCACAGAGAACGTTTTCGGCAGAGAAGATTTACCGAGGAGACGCTAAAAATCTTTGCCGAAAGAAACGCCGGGAGCCCCACCATATACTTTTTGATATGAGGGCTATGCGGGAAAGATATTGTTCGAGTTATGAAAAATGTGTTAACATGAAGCTAGACATGGACCACGCACGGCAGAATGGGGCCGTGGGCGTGGATCTGAAAAAGGAGGTTTCTGGTATGATTAGTTTCTTACTCTGTCTGGCGCTCCTGATCGTAGGCTATTTTGTCTATGGCAAGATCGTGGACAACACGTTTGGACCGGACGACCGTGAAACTCCCGCTGTACGCATCAACGATGGCGTTGACTACGTCGTGATGCCGCAGTGGAAGCTGTTCCTCGTCCAGCTGCTGAACATTGCGGGCCTCGGCCCCATCTTTGGTGCACTGCAGGGTGCTCTGTGGGGCCCTGTGGTGTTCCTGTGGATCACCTTCGGCACCATCTTTGCAGGCGGCGTCCACGACTACTTCTCCGGTATGATGAGCGAGCGCAACGAAGGCGCTTCCATCGCAGAAGTTACCGGCAAGTATCTGGGACCTGTGATGCAGAACATCATGCGTGTGTTCTCTGTCGTGCTGCTGATCATGGTCGGCACGGTGTTCGCAGTCGGCCCTGCTGGCCTGATCGTGACCCTGTGCAAGAACAGCGGGATGAGCGGTGTGCTCACCACCACCCTGTTCTGGCTGATCATCATCCTGGTCTATTACTTCATCGCGACCTTTATCTCCATTGATGCCATCATCGGCAAGATCTACCCGGTCTTCGGCATCTGCCTGATCATCATGGCAGTGGGCGTTATCTTTGGTATCTTCACCAACCCCGCCTACACCATCCCCGAACTGTGGGATCACTTCGGCAGCATGCACCCGTCGGGCACCCCGATCTGGAGCTTCATGTTCATCACGGTGGCCTGCGGCGCTATTTCCGGCTTCCACTCCACCCAGTCGCCTCTGATGGCGCGCTGCATGAAGAGTGAGAAGCAGGGCCACTTCGTCTTCTACGGCGCAATGGTCTGCGAAGGCATCATCGCTCTGATCTGGGCTGCTGCCGGCTGCTCTCTGTACGAAGTCACCGGTGGTCTGAACACCGGTCTGGCCGCTGCTCTGGCCGAAGGTCAGTCCGCCGCCATCTACGACGTCTGCTCCAAGACCATGGGCGGTGTCGGCATTGCCCTGGCAATGATCGGCGTCGTCATCTGCCCCATCACCTCTGGTGATACCGCGTTCCGTTCCGCTCGTCTGACTCTGGCCGACTGGCTGAAGCTGGATCAGGACAGCTACGGGAACCGCCTGAAGCTCTGCATCCCCGTTCTGGGTGTCGGCGCCTTCCTGGGCATCGGCAACGCGCTGGGCTTCATCAACTACACCGTGATCTGGCGTTACTTCAGCTGGACCAACCAGACGCTGGCCATGATCGTCCTGTGGGCCGCTTCCATGTACCTGTTCAAGGAGAAGAAGAACTACTGGATCACCGCTGTGCCTGCTACCTTCATGAGCGCCGTGTCCTGCACCTACTTCGTGCTGGCTCCGGAGTGCCTGGGCGGCCTGCTGAACAGCAAGACCGCTGAGGGTGCCACCATCTACAATACGGCGATCGCATACCCTGTGGGCATCGTCTTCGCCGTTGCAATGCTGGCCCTGTTTATCCATGCTACCAAGAAGCACACGGAGAAGAAAGCCGCATAACCCATTCAAGGCGGCATAACCCCCTGTGATCTCAAGACCGGCCGCTGCCCACACCAGCGGCCGGTCTTGCTTTTGGCTAAGAGTGGAAAAGACTCTTGCATTTTGCGAAAAACAGTGGGACAATGGGTACAAACAAAACGCAAAAGAGGGATACACTATGCTGTTCAAACCTGCACAACTGGGTCTGGCAAAACTCGGCGCTGCCGAGCTGGAAGCAGACAAAAAAGCCTGCAAAAAGATCGGCCCCTGCGGCGTCGGCAAAAAGGCGCTGTACCTCAACAGCTTTTACATCGACCGCTGCTATTATCTGCCTTACGGCAGCATCACCCGCGCGTTCAAGCGGGTCGCCATGAGCCAGGGCGGCTTTACCGGCAAAGGGATGTTTGCCTCCATGGCCTATCTGGTGGTGGAGTACGACGGCGGCAAGCAGAAGCAGTGCAACTTCAAAGATGAGCGGGACGTGGACGCCCTGCTGGACGTTCTGGCCAAAGAGCAGCCGCAGATCAAGCGGCTGAGCGCGGCAGGTGAGCAGACCGTGCAGAAGAAGGAGGCCGAAAAGGCCGCCCGCAAGCTGCCGGAGCTGACGAAAGACGCCGAGCACAGCCTGACGGTGCTGCGCCGGGCAAAAGAGTATCTGGAAGCTAAGCCGGAGATCTCGGATGAGCTGAGCGCCGCCGAGCGCCGCAAGCGCGCCCAGCTGCAAAGCAAGCCGGTGTACCGCTATGTCGCATTGGCCATCTTCCTGTTCGGCCTTGTGGCCGCAGCCTACGGCCTCTATGCCATCACGAACCATGTGGGTAATTACGGCATCTACTTTGCGCTGTTCGGCTTTGCGGCCATCTTCCTCTTTTCCAGCTACAACATGCTGCCCACCGCCCGCAACAACCACAGCGCCATCATGAAGCGGGCCGACCGGGCCGAGCAGGCCGCAGCAGACTATGTGAAGCGCTACCCGAACGGTGCGTTCCCGGTGCCGAGCTATTACGCACACCCGACCGTCCTCAAGCAGATGATGGACGCCATCGAAGAGGGCCGCGCCGTCACCGTGCCGGAGGCGCTGGAGGCCGTCAAGGCCCGCCTGAAGGCGCTGAACGCCGACGTTCAGGTCGAGCAGGAGGAATACGACGAGGTCGTCCTCATCAAGGCGATGTTCCTGAACCACCAATACGCATAAGAGAACCAACGAAAGCTCCTCGTTTCCGGGGAGCTTTTGTTGTGCCAAACTTCGGTCTGGATACGCCCGCGCTGCTGGCCCGCAATTACGAGGACTATCAGCGGGTGCTGGCAGGAGAAGTAAAGGTATAACGAACCACAAAAAAGGCAGATGCCGCATCGAACGGCATCTGTCTTTTCTTATGTCTGAACGGTTTACAGCGACGCAGGGACCGGTTCCCGGAAAATTTTCATGGTCTGCTTGTAGCAGTGGACGAAGTAGACGATCTCCGCCAGAGCGGTCAGAATCCAGGAGCAGGGGTAGAGCAGATAAAGCGAGGGGATGGTGTGGAAGTGGGCAAAGATGGTGTACACCCAGATGACGCGGAAGACGCAGGAGCCCAGGATGACGATGACGGTGGGCACGACGGTCTTGCCCAGGCCGCGGGAGGCGGCGATGGTGCAGTCCATAAAGGCCGAGATGCAGTAGGCCAGACCCATGACGCCCACACGCTTCATGCCGGCGTCGATGACGGCCGGCTCAGTGGTGAAGAGGGCCAGGAACTCGCGGCCGAACACGAACAGGCTGCCGCCCAGCAGCAGGCCCACGCCAAAGGAATAGCCCAGCGCGATGAAGTAGCTCTTCTTCACGCGGTCGGGCTTGCCCGCGCCGTAGTTCTGGCTCATGAAGCTGGCACAGGCCATGTAGAAGGCGGCCATGCAGTCGTAGATGAGGTTGTCGGCGTTGGCGGCGGCGGAGTTGCCCTTGACCATGAGGGAGTCGAAGGAGTTGACGCCCGCCTGAATGAAGAGGTTGGCGATGGCGAAGACGGCGTTCTGGAACCCGGCGGGCAGGCCCAGCGCCAGAATGCTCCGGGTCATGGCCGGGTCGAGCCGGGCTTCCCGGAAATGCAGGGTGTAGCAGTCCTGCACCTGAGTCAGCGCGTGGAGGATGAGCCCGGCGGAAACGCATTGCGCAATGGCACTGGCCAGCGCCACGCCCACGACATCCAGCTTGCAGACGATGACGAAGAAGAGGTTGAGCAGGATGTTCAGCACACCCGCGATGCTCAGAAAGTACAGCGGCTTTTTGGTGTCGCCGATGGCGCTGAAGATGGCGTTGCCAAAGTTGTAGAGCGCCAGTGCGGGCATACCGAGGAAGTAGACCCGCAGGTAGAGGATGGCACCGGGCAGCAGGTCTTCCTTGGTGTTCAGCAGCCGCAGCAGGGCGGGGGAGCCCAGCAGACCCACGAACAGCAGCACCACACCGGCGATGAGGCTGACCACCAGCGCCGAGTGAACGGTGCGGCGGACGTCATCGGTGTGCCTGGCCCCATAGAAGCGGGCCACCAGCACGTTGATGCCGTTGCTCAGGCCGATGAGAAAACCGGTGAACAGGGTGACGAAGATGCTCGTGGAACCCACCGCACCCAGCGCCGTGGAACCGGCGAACCGGCCCACGACCGCGACGTCCGACATGTTGAACAGCACCTGCAGCAGGTTGGACAGTGCCAGCGGCAGGCTGACCAGAAGGATCTGCTTGGCCAGAGGGCCTTCTGTCAGCGAGTTGGTGTTTGACTTCATAACTTGATGATTCCTTTTCCTGATCCGAAACTGTGCCCGCGCACACCGGGGCACAAGCTCTATTATAAGGCCAGGCGGCGCTTTTGCAAGATGGAAAACCCAAAAAGCAGAGGTGAAATTTTAACGCGCCGCCCGATGATTTTTCAGAAGGATGCTCCGGATGCAGAAATTGGGCTGACAAGGGCGAAGATTTCTATTTGCAATTTCTGTCCGGCTGTGCTATACTACCTTATACTGAATCCATTCAGAAGATGTGCGATCGTAGCTCAGCTGGATAGAGCGTTCGGCTCCGACCCGGAAGGCCAGAGGTTCGAATCCTCCCGGTCGCACCAAGAAAGACCCATACACAATGTGTATGGGTCTTTCTTTATTGCAGAATTGCAGACGCCGTTTTCTGCCAGCCGGTAGCGTTCATTTTCAGAAGCTAAGAAGCCTCAAATCATATTGCAAAAAAGTAAAACTCCTTTATAATAGAGCTTGTGCCCCGGTGTGCGCGGGTACTGTTTTGGGATAAGAAAAGGAAAAAAGAAACTATGAGTTCATCCGCAAAGTCTCTGACCGAAGGGCCTCTGGCCAAACAGATCTTCCTGGTCAGCCTGCCGCTGGCCCTGTCCAATCTGCTGCAGGTGCTCTTTAATATGTCGGACGTGGCTGTGGTGGGCCGGTTCGCAGGCTCCACGGCCCTCGGCTCGGTAGGCTCCCCCAGCATCTTCGTCACCCTGTTCACCGGTTTCCTCATCGGTCTGAGCAACGGCATCAACGTGCTGGTGGCCCGGTTCTACGGTGCGCGCCATGCCGACGATGTGGAGAAGACCGTCCACTCGGCTCTGCTGGTCAGTCTGGCAGCGGGTGTACTGCTCCTGCTCATCGGCCTGCTGGGCTCGCCGGCCCTGCTCCATCTGCTCAACACCAAAGAAGACCTCTACCCCGGCGCTGTGCTCTACCTGCGGGTGTACTTCCTCGGTATGCCGGCGCTGGCTCTTTATAACTACGGCAACGCCATCTTCAGCGCCATTGGCGAGACGAAAAAGCCACTGTACTACCTGTGCATCGCAGGCGTGCTGAACATCCTGCTCAACCTTTTCTTCGTCATCGTCTGCCATCTGGACGTGGCGGG
>OGDC01000449.1_pt1 | contig 11228 bp, 10 predicted proteins | sample 1570331 | NCBI WGS metagenome assembly OGDC01 (sample SAMEA2582167, study PRJEB24529) | metagenome
ATCAGGGTGGAATAAAAGGATAAATTATATCTATTATATTAAGAAAGGGTTAATGCGATGAAAAAGCTGGAAGGAAACAGGAAGGACTGGATAAAGAACATTCTGATAGTATTTCTTATAATATTGCTGTTACTGACATTTTTTTCCAATACGATTATGAACTATTCGCTTGCAGAGGTATCAAGTTCATATATAACTAGCGGAAGTATCTCAACGGCAATCCGCGGTACAGGTACTATTCAGTCTGTTGATCCGTATAATGTGACAATCTCTGAGGGACGCAAGGTGGAGAGTGTCAATGTAAGAAAGGGCGATACTGTAAGCAAGGGAGATGTGCTTTTTGTACTTGAAGAGGGAGAGAGCACAGAGGTTGCGGATGCGAAGAAGGCATACCAGGCATTGCTTGAGCAGTATGATTCAGCAATTATTGACAACCAGATTGGCAGTGATGTTGTTACGGCAGCCCAGAATCGTGACGAGGATGTACTTGCTCAGAAGACAGCACTCCTTGAGCAGCGCACAGCAGTTCTCAAGCAGAAGAAGCAGGCACTTGACGATATCGATGCACAGATAAGCGTTACCGGAGCTACTGTTGTTGATACCAAGGCTGAGGAGGAACAGCTTGAGGCTGCCAATGTGGCACTTCAGGCAGCTAAGGATTCACTTAACAGCTATAATGAGCTGGATACAAAGGTTACGAATATTCTCGCCGAGGCACAGGCACAGACTGATGATGGCAAGCGCAGGGAGCTTATTCTTCAGGCAGTTGCGGTTGCAGGTGACAGAGATAAGCTTGGCGATAAGGCAGCTCTTGAGGCAAATGTGAAGTCCTATGAGAAGCAGATAGAATCAATAAATAAGACAATTGAGGAAAAGAAGGCACAGCCGACACAGATTTCAGCGGAGCTGGCATATAAGAGAGCACTTGCCAATAATGAATACACACAGGCAAAGAACAGCTATGACGAGGTTTCAGGTGAGATTAAGTACCAGAGACAGCTTCAGGATCTCTTAGACCAGATTGATGATGCTAAAAATAAGTATGAGACACTTGAAAAGAAGGCTATAGGAACAGAGGTTACAGCTCCTGTAAGTGGTACAATCACGGCAGTTAATGTTGTGGCAGGAGAGAAGGTTACAGCAGATTCGCCTATGGCAACAATACAGCTTTCCGGAAAGGATTATACTCTTGAAATGTCCGTAACCAAGGAACAGGCTGCAAGAATCAAGGTAGGAGATGTCGGTCAGGCATCCAACTCATGGTATTACAGCGATATGGTGCTTACCGTGTCCGCAATCAAGAATGATACATCGAATCCATCATCAGGTAACAGAATCGTAGTATTCACAGTTACCGGGTCAGATATCAATGTTGGTCAGTCAGTTACTGTGAGCGTTGGCGATAAGTCGGCTAACTATGATATGATTGTTCCTAATACGGCAATCCGCGAGGATAAGAACGGTACTTATATACTTATCATTACCTCTAAGAGCACTCCTCTTGGCAACAGATATACAGCTACCAGAGTAGATGTAACCAAGCTCGCTTCTGATGATACCAACACTGCAATTTCATGTGGAATTCAGGGCTATGAGAGTGTAATCACAACGGCTACCAAGCCGGTATCGGCAGGAGATTTGGTGCGTCTGCCTAAATAATAGGAGGATATGATGACAAGGCCTAATGTAAAATTGACGAAAAAACAGCTTGTGCTTCTGGTCATCATTGCAGTAGGGCTGCTCGTGTTCGGTATATTGACGGCTGTATCAGGTGCTGTGGCAGGAACACAGAAAACGCAGTATTGTGCAAAGTACTGGGATCCGGATGGCAGATATTCGATGGTGAGTGTGTTCCTGCCTGAGGACAGTGGACTGAAACAGGAGAAGGTTAGGCAGCTTCAATATACGCTTGATCAGGCTCTCATAAAGGAAGCTATGGAGGCTCCGGCAGATAATGCCAGATTGTATGTTGCGGCATACAGTGTGAAATCGCAGGTTAGCTTATTCTCGCAGCGTGCTAAGTCACAGCGATGCACTGCGTATGGTGTAGGCGGAGATTTCTTCCGCTTTCATAATTATGAGCTTATAAGCGGCAGTTATCTTATGGAGGACAGCATTGCAAATGATCAGGTTGTAATTGATGAGGAAGCGGCATGGAAGATATTCGGAGCCATAGAGGTGGATGGAATGACACTCACCTACAATGGAAAAGAATATATAGTGCAGGGAGTTGTTAAGCCTCAGGATGGTTATAAGACCAAGACCGGAGGAGCCGAGAGCGGGACGGTATTCTTCCCTCTTGAAGCCATTGGACAGGATGCAGACTGCTATGAGATAATTTTTCCTAATCCTGTATCGGGTTTTGCCTTAAAGCAGGTTAAAGAGGCATTCACCTCCTGCGGCTATAGTGAGGATGATATAAGGGTAATTGATAATTCAGAGAGATACAGCTTTGTAAATTCAGCGAAGAGAGTTCTCAAGTGGACTGATAAGGGTATGGCATTCAAGGCACTTAAATACCCATATTGGGAGAACAGTGCAATTGCTGTAGAAAATATAGTCGACTTATTAACATTCTTTAGAATTATATTCATTATACCGCCTATAGCAATAGTGATTATATCTGTTATATGCTTCCACCCGATACACAGGCTTAAGCTTCTGATACTGCGGATTGTAGAACATTTTAGAAAATAGCACAGTAAGCTTTTAGAAGTCGTTCCGGAAATGATGTCCGGAATGACTTCTTTTTCTTTTCAAGCTGTAGATGATGTGGTAAAATATTTATCTGAATTATACTAAGGGATATATCAGATAAGTGTTGAACAGGCTGTTAGAGCTTGGAAGCCCCGGATGTGCACCGGTAAATATGCATTTAACATTTTTGATTGTCGAAAAAAGGAGACAGGTAGGTTATGGAGAAAAAGAAATATTTGTGGTGTGTAATATCGGTCATAGTCGGGGTTGTGATTTTTGTTGTCGCCGGAGTAAACAAGAGGATAACCTTCTGCGATGAGATATACACATATATGATTGTGAATGCGCCTAATGGTGCGTATCAACTTGCTGAGGGACATTGGTATACGCGACAGCAGACAGTTGATATGCTAGGTCACAGTTCAAATGACAGTGTTGTGCAGATGTTGTGGAATGTGAAGGGGGACTCTCATCCGCCACTGTATTATGGGCTTGTGTATATTGCCTCGCTTATTGGCGGACTGAATATATCAGAGTGGACAGGGCTGGCGGTCAATCTGCTTATGTACATCGGAACAATGCTTTTGTTCTGGCTTATTATAGATAGGATTTTCGGCAGACCGGGTATGGCAACGGCAGCGGCTATTGTATATGCGCTGAATGTGGGAACGCTGTCGGACGCCATGCTTATACGAATGTACATGCAGCTGACCTTCTTTACGATTGCATTTGCATACGCGGCTTGGCGGCTGTGGGAGAATAAGGAAAAGCTGTCAGGTTATGTCCTGCTGGGAATAGCGACGGCTGGCGGATTCCTTACGCAGTATTATTTCTGCTTTATCCCGATAGGTTTTTTTGTGGTATGGGCGATTTATAATATTGCACGTAAAAAATATTCATGTATAATTAAATATCTTGTAAGTATGTCTGCGGCAGTGGCAGTGGATACTATATTGTGGCATTACTGGATTGGAACCATGCTTTCAAACAGTGATTCCGGTGCGATAAAAGAGAACGCAATGAATTTTGTTAATATATTCAACAGCATGTTCAGGGGATTGGAGTCCGTACAGCTTATTATTTTTCAGAAATGGCATATCGTGGGCGGTCTGGCTGTGATTATTGTGGTTGTGATAGCTCTTGTATCCGAGAGGGTAAATGCAAGCTTCCGAAATATGAGATTGTATGTCGGCGGGCTAAGTGCAATGCTGTTCTTTTATTCAACTATTGTATATTATCTGACACCAACATACCTTATGTCGAGCAGGTATTTCTATGCTGCGTCCGCGGTGGAGATTCTGTTGGTAGCTGTATGTATCTGTGCGCTGGTCTGTACATTTGTGACAGATGAAAGGCTTGGTAAAAAGAGAAAAATATTTGTCAATGCAGGTACAGCGGTGGTGTGTATTGCCATGGATATAGGTATTCTTGCATTTGGATATGGAATAGACTATTATGCTGATGCGGCAGCGTATGACACCCAGAGGGAATGTCTGGAAGAGTATAGTGATATTCCGTGGGTTCTGTGCGGCGATGAGAACTGGGAAATGACGGCAAACTTTATGGATTATATTATTCCGGAGAAGCTCATGAGAATCACGGAAAATACACCATACGGTATTGAGAAGGAGCTTGAGAAAGCGGATAAATTCATGATAGTGGCAAGAACAAATGAGGGTAATACACAGGGAGATATGGCACTGTATTATTATATCGGAACCACGGGAAGATTTGCAAAAAGTGAGCTGGTTATGGAGCGGAACGGATTGTCCTATTTTCTCGCATATCCGGAGGAGTGAAGATGATGTGCCTGCCGGGATAAAAGTGACATATCCATTGGAGCAAAAAAAAGGAAGTACACACCGCTTAGTGCTCTACACACTTGAAGCGGGGGGATTGCTTATTCTGCGTTCAAACTACTTATTGGTGGCAGTACTGCAAGCATATAAAAATGACCAAGCATTGAATAAAAAAGGCATAAGTACGCAGGAAAATTGTGCAGCCGTTCTGTATTATTTTGAGCTTTACAATTATTTAAACATAAAAAAATGAATGGAGGAAAATACTATGAAAATGAACAAATCAAAGGTAGCTATTGTGGGCTGTGGGCTGGTTGGTTCCACAACCGCATTCAGTCTTGTGACACAGGGCGTAGTTGATGAGGTGCTCATGATTGACATCAATAAGGAGAGAGCCTACGGAGAGAAGCTGGATTTACATGACAGTATTGAGTATCTCAACCGCAATGTAAAGGTGACAAACGGTGATTATTCGGACTGCTCAGATGCAGATATTGTGGTTATAACCGCAGGAGCACCGCCTAAGCCGGGACAGAGCAGGCTTGATACACTTGAACTCACGGCGAATATATGTAAGTCAATAGTCGGACCTATTATGGAGAGTGGATTTGATGGAATTTTTCTTATAGTGTCCAATCCGGTAGACATTATCACACATTATGTCAAGAAGCTTTCCGGGCTTCCTAAGAATCAGGTCATCGGAACGGGAACTGCCATAGATTCCGCACGTCTCAAGACATTTATCGGAGAGCTTGTAAATGTTGACCCGCGAAGCGTCCATGCATATTCGATGGGTGAGCATGGCGATTCACAGATGGTTCCATGGTCCGTTGTTACGGTTGCAGGAAAGCCTTTTTATGACGTAATTGCTGACAACAAGAGCCTTGTGGGCAATGTTGACCTTGATGAGCTTGTCCATAAGACCGCAAGAGAGGGCTGGGAGATTTTTGAGCGCAAGGGAACAACATACTACGGAATTGCTACGGCCGTAGCTGCCATTATAAAGGCAATTATGAATGATGAGAATAAGATTATACCGGTATCAACATATCTTGAAGGTGAATACGGCGAGACAGATGTGTATGCGGGTGTTCCTACAGTTCTTAACAGACACGGAGCGTATGATGTCCTTGAGATTCATATGTCCCCTAGCGAGCTTGCAAGGTTCAAGGACTCTGCGAAGGTCATAAGGGAATACACCAGCAAGATTATGGAATATTAAACAGATGCCGCCGCAAGGCAGCAGCGTGGAGGACATGTATGGCAAAGCTGTATTTTAAATATGGGGCGATGGGCAGCTCTAAGACTGCGAATGCTCTTATCACGAAGTTCAACTATGAAGAGAGGGGCATGAAGGTGTGGCTGTTAAAGCCTGCCACGGATGACCGCGATGGACAGGATATCATAAAGAGCCGTATCGGACTTGCGTGCAGGTGCTTTGTGGTGACACCGGATACCGATATATTGGCGGCGTATGAGAAGGAAGCGGGGTATGACGCAGTTATAGTTGATGAGGCTCAATTTCTCACACCGGAACAGATAGACGAGCTTAGAAGTATAGTCGATAATAAGGGCATACCTGTACTGTGTTTCGGATTGAGAACTGACTTTCTCACGCATGTATTCCCGGGCAGCCTGAGACTTCTTGAGATTGCGGACTCCATAAGTGAGATTAAGACAATCTGCCGCTGTGGCTCCAAGGCTACAGTCAACGCTAGAATAGATGAGAATGGCAACGTAATTACGGACGGGGAGCAGGTGCTCATCGGTGGAAATGACAGATATGAGGCGATGTGCTACTCCTGTTATATGAAGAAAATCAAGGGAATTATGTAGAATACCCACAAGGCAGTAAAAAACAAGCCACAAGAGCTTGCCAAGTGGGTATAGAGAGCAGAAATAAGCAAAAATACCCGCAAAGCCGGGAAAATCAGGCTGAAATAGTGGCTGAGTGGGTATAGAGAGCAGAAATAAGCAAAAACCACCCACAAGGCAAGAAAAAGCAGGCGAAAAGATGCAGCCCGGTGGGTATAGAATTAAAAAAGAGGAGAAAAAAACAATGGATATCAAGGAAATTCTTGCAAAGGTTGACCACACAGTATTAGGACAGACAGCCACATGGGCTGATATTAAGGGACTCTGTGATGATGGAATGAAGTATGAGACAGCTTCGGTATGTATTCCTCCAAGCTATGTAAAGCAGGCAGCAGAGTATATTAAGAGCGTTAACGGCAAGCTTAAGGTATGTACGGTAATAGGCTTCCCTAACGGATATAATACCACTGCTGTGAAGTGCTATGAGACCAGGACTGCGGTTGAAGAGGGCGCTGATGAGATAGATATGGTCATAAATATAGGCTGGGTTAAGGACGGTCTGTACGATAAGGTTTTAGACGAGATTAAGCAGATTAAGGCGGCATGCAGCGGAAAGCTTTTGAAGGTGATTATAGAGACATGCCTTCTCACAGATGAGGAGAAGATTAAGCTCTGCAAGATTGTCTCTGAGTCCGGCGCGGATTATATCAAGACATCGACAGGCTTTTCCAAGGCGGGAGCTACATTTGCGGATGTCAAGCTCATGGCTGACAATGTCGACGGCATTCTTGTAAAGGCAGCAGGCGGCATAAGCTCAATCGCAGATGCGGAGAAATTCATTGAGCTTGGCGCTTCAAGACTTGGAACAAGCAGGATTGTCAAGCTTGTAAAGGCTGAGAAGGCAGAGGAAAACACATACTAATACCGGTTTTTATAAAAGAGTATATTTTAACAGGGAAAGCATTAAATATAGATAAGAGAATATGTAAAGTTTTAGAGGGAGTGTAGACCTCATATGAAGGGGAAATATACGCTTTGGAAAGGGTGCTGTAGATGACAGAGGAAGAATATTTACAATTAATAGAGGGCAAGCTTGAAGCTGCGATAGAAAATATCAAGGATGAAATGAAGTTAAATGACAAGGATATTGCACAGCTCCAGGAGTTATACTGGGAGAACAACAGTGATTTCGATGAGTATGGCTATGAGGAGTACGAGAACAGACAGCAGATGTTCAATCATGCCAATTTCAGAAGCAGAAATATGAAGACTCTTCACATGTACAGGAGAATGCAGGATTCGCCGTATTTTGCGAGGGTGGATTTCCTTTTTGATGGGGATGATGAGCCGGAGCGCTGTTACATCGGTATAGGAAATTTTGCTGAGGGAAAGGGCTCGATGCCTCTTATATATGACTGGCGCGCGCCGATTTCCAGCCTTTTCTATGACTATGATGCCGGGAGAGCCTCCTATGAGGCTCCGGGTGGAATGGTTGAAGGGGAGATTGTAAAAAAATATCAGTACAAGATTAAGAAGGGCAGGCTTCTCTACGCTGTTGAGAGTGATATCAAGATTGATGACGATATCCTAAAGCAGGCGTTGTCGATGAATGCGGACGCAAGGCTTAAGAATATCGTCAGCACCATACAGAAGGAGCAGAATTCAATCATAAGGAACGAGAAGGATAAGATTCTCATTGTGCAGGGTGGTGCAGGCTCAGGCAAGACATCCGTTGCACTTCACAGAATTGCATATCTGCTCTACCGCCACCGCAATGATCTTACCGCTTCACAGGTACTTATTCTGTCACCGAATGATGTATTCTCAGATTATATCTCACACATACTTCCGGAGCTTGGTGAGGAGAATATCAGTGAAATGACATTCGATGATTTTGCTGCGAAGGAGCTTTCGGATACATGCCGGATCGAAAGGCATTACGATTTCCTTGAGGATGTACTCACGCATGAGGACAGCGGCACAGAGTATGCCGCGGCGCGTCAGGCAAGGCTCTCGGCACATTCATCGAAGGAGTTTGCCGAGGCGATAAACGGCTTTGTATTCTCACTTGAGTATGACCTTATGAATTTTAAGGATATCAAATATAAGAAGCTTGAGAAGGACGCAGACAGCATTGCTGATTTATTCTATAATAAGCTGCCGGATATTCCGCTATTTAAGAGGATGGATGCTGTCCGTGAGTACATCGTGGATGAATACGCGACCCTTACAGGACACGAGTTTGACGATATAGAGTCAGCTATCGTAAAAGATAAGTTTGATGCGCTTTACAGGACAAGAGATATTTTTACAATCTACAATGAGTTCCTTGAAAGCATAGGTGAGGAGCCTATAGCTGTTGCGGAGGGACAGCCGAAGAAGGCAGGCTATGAGGATGTGTACGCTATACTTTATCTTAAATATTTGTTGTACGGTGCCGGGTATGAGCAGCAGATTAAGCACCTTCTTGTTGATGAGATGCAGGATTATTCCTACATTCAGTATTGCATCATAGGCTGGGTTTTCAAATGCCCTATGACCATTCTGGGCGACAAGGAGCAGTCCGTTGACTCAGAGAAGTCGGACGTGCTCAATTTCCTGCCTGAAATTCTAGGTAAGGACTCAAAGCGCATCGTCTTAAACAAGAGCTATCGTTCGACCGTGGAGATAACAGACTATGCGGCTGCAATTGCGGGCATAAAGGGAATCGACGGTATCGACAGGCATGGAAACAAGCCTGAAAAGCACATGTATGCAACTGAGAACGAGATGTACGCCGCTATCGGAAACAGGATAAGCGACGAGTTATCCGCAAATGTGTACGAAACCATAGCTGTTCTGTGCAAAACTCAGGCGGAGGCGGAGTACGTTGGGGATAAAATCCTCGAAAATATCCGTGAGACGGAGGATGACGAGGAGAGCTTCAAGGTGACTGTGCTCAACAAGAATACCGACCGCTTTAAGACGGGTGTTGTCATTGCGCCATATTACCTTGCAAAGGGTCTTGAGTTCGACAGTGTGCATATCGTGAACGCAGATAAGGCACATTACCATTCCGATTATCATAGACAGCTTCTGTATATCGGGGCGACGAGAGCGCTGCATGCGCTGGATTTCTATGGAGTTGGGGATGAGTGTGGGTTGTTGCCGTAGAAATCCATTGATTCTTTGATGAGGGAACTAAAGGGAAGGATAAGCCATGGGTGACTCTCAGTAGTCGCCAGGTTTATATATAACTCCGGAGGTCGGATAGAACCATATCAGGAAACATATGGTTATGCACCTACTTTTGTGTGCTGTCATTTCTTGTTGGTAATAAGATAGCCTCAAAAGGAGGTAATGCTTATGCAGAGCAAGGAAGTAAAGAAATGGCAGGATGAGGAAGCACTGAAATGGTATCAGATGATAGCACCGCTACTAGATGAAGACCTGGATGAGACAAAAAGACGCCAGCTTCGGGAAGAGATAGCAGCAAGGCATGAGATTTCAAAGAGAAGCCTGTATTGGTATGAAGCAAAGTACCGGTAGGAAGCATTTGACGGGCTTTGCCCGATGAAACATGAAGGGGATTTTGTTGAAGTGTGCCAGGATATGAATATTGTTAGTACCCTGCCAGAATACATTAAGCCGAAGAATGTGGGTTTGATGTTCATTAGTATGGAATCGGACAAATTCTTTCCGTATACCCAGATTGATGTAGTTTAGTTTCCGAGTGGACTTGGTGGTAATGATATTATCGAGAAAACCTTTAAAGGATCAATTCATCAACAACTTCGTGATGCGTTGCAGTATATCAAAAATGTTATTATCACAGAAAAAGTTGTAAAACATCCTGATAGGGCGGAAGCAGACCGTTTCTTTAATTTTCCGTATGCAGCGGTGGAGGAAGCATTATCGAACGCTGTATATCACCGTGCCTATGATGAGCGCGAGCCAATCGAGCTACGTGTTGAAAATGACAGAATAGAAATTGTTAGCTTTCCGGGACCTGATCGCTCTGTAACGATTGAAGGGTTAAAAAGCTATCGCGTATCAAACCGCCGATATAGAAATCGTCGAATTGGTGACTTCTTAAAAGAATTGCATTTAACAGAAGGTAGAAACACCGGATTCAAGAAGATTTTGGATGCTTTAGAAGCAAATGGCTCTCCAAAGCCAGAATTTGAGACGGATGAGGATAGAAGTTATATTATTACTAGGTTGTTTATACATGAAGCATTTGCTAAGGCTACAAATAATGATATAACCAAATTAACCGCAAATTCAACTCCATTTGAAGTAGTAGATAGTGAGTTTTGGGAGCTTAAATTACGTAATCAAATATTGATACTAATACAGAAAGATTCGACAATAACTAAAAACGGATGTCGAATACACTAGATGTTTCTATGTACGCTTTGAAAAAAGAATTAGCAACTATGAGCGCGGAACACGTTGCTGAATTTGTTGGGTTTAGTCGAAATGGTAAGAGGGTAGTTTACTAGACTAGTTGATAAATTTTGAGATTATGGAATTGATAAAATGTATGAGAAGAATGCACTAAATAATTTTAAAGATGTATTGGGAAAATACTGTGCGATTAATCAGTTTGTTGAATTGTCAAAAAGGTGTTTTCTGGTTGAGCATCAAAAAGAGATACAGAAAAGGGGTACATTTGTGGAGTTAGCAACAGAATATGCAGTAACTCTGACAAATTATGATGCAGATTCGATGGTTGGTGAAATATGCAGAAGTTATATTGTTAATGTTCATCTGTGTTTTGAAACATTTTTGAAAGATGTATGCCGGCAGATAAATAAATATGGAAAGAATGAATATGAACCGAGAATTCAAGAAGAGTCATATTTATCATGTGCAGTCAGAAATATTTGTGGTAATAACTTATCTGATGATATGAAAGCTTTGTATGAGTTATGT
>OGDC01000462.1_pt1 | contig 10971 bp, 6 predicted proteins | sample 1570331 | NCBI WGS metagenome assembly OGDC01 (sample SAMEA2582167, study PRJEB24529) | metagenome
CCAGATATCAGAAGGTGGAGATAGAAAAGGATGGAACGGTGCATCTGACCATCATTCCGGGTAAGGTAAAGACCATCAAACTTTGACGGATATTGAATTGTTTGGGTATGGAGTGGGCAAATTTCAGTATATCACGGGTATTTGATGAGGAGAGCAATTAGTGTAAAATAGTTTTTACGCCTTGATGTTATAATCTTTACATAAAAGAAAACAATTCTACCGTTGAAGCTCTTACGTGGGATACCGCTTTCAAGAACATAAACGAACCAAGCGGATGGGCCATGAAAGGGATACATGAAGAAGCCTACCAATAAATCCGGCATCAATTGACATAACAAAATCGGATAACTGAAAAATTATCCGCTTTTAGTTTCTTTATTTCGAAAGAAAGATATATATTTGCAACGCTTTTTCAGAAAAGCACCCGATATTGCAGAAAAAACAGTTGCCGAAATGGCTCAGTTGGTAGAGCAATTCATTCGTAATGAATAGGTCCCGGGTTCGAGTCCCGGTTTCGGCTCAAGAAGCGGTAGAATACCGCTTCTTTTTATTTTATATAGTTCTCTTTTTCCATATAATAAAGCCCTTCTCCACGGTCACCATTCTCTAAATCTGTTAACTCTACTTTAAATATTCGGTAGGGGAGAATATTTTTCTGGTGTTTGGGCATATCCACGGTCAGCAGATAGGCATTACCGTATTCGGTAGCATCGAAGTACTCTTTTATCTCTTGTTTCATCAGAACAGGTACTTCTTCTCCATCTATCCAAACGATAGCTTTTAATTTGTCAGCCGATGGTGCCAGCAAAACGCCTTTGGCTTGTTTGCTTAAACCTGTTTGCTCAATCTTGCTAAGATCCTGTGCATGTACAAGTGAGGATTTTTCTTCTTTTTGCCATTGCAGGGTGCGGGTCAGACTCATGGGTCGAACATATATCTGATAGGTGGGCATGCCTCCAGGGATGTGGAAAATACGTAGTCCATAGACTTCCATACGATGATAGCGAATGTTGAGAGTGGTATCACGATCGGCAATGAAATTCCATGCCCAAAATTCGAGACGTTGGTCTTTTTCCGCTAGTCTGGGTTTTACGGTATGTGGGTAAGTAGACATATTGATAGCTCCCATACTTTGATACTTTCCTTTAGGAATACGGGTGGTGTAGTATCCGTTTTTGTCAGTGATGGCTTGTTTAATGTCATCAAAAGAAGGGCTCTGCCAAAAGATGGAACAACTGTCAATGGGTTGTCCGTTATAATCTGTTACTTGTCCGCGTATGGTTACTGAATCCCGTTGTTGTGCATATCCAGCAGAATAAAGAAAAAATAGGATAAAAAGGAGAATCAATTTAGGAATAAAAGGTGTTTTCATTATTTTATCTGTTAATTGTGTTTTTAATGTGTATCTTTTTCACTTCTCACCACTTCCCATCCTTTGAACTGTATCAGGACTTTATGTAACGTGGTTCCTTGAGCCAGATACAGCACTTTTCTTCAAAATTATCATAATAAAAAGAAGCGTAATCCTTTATGAACACGTAGAGGACAACATTGCAATAAGTCTCAAAACATTTTTCCAGTCTTTCCAATGAAACCCCTGTCTTTGAGAAATCAAAATAAATCATCTGGAAACGGTTGCGCTGGTCGGTGGAATTCTTACCTATTCATAGTCCGCTGAATAACTTTCGAAACGGTCTTTTTGCAAAATGTCATAGTAGGCTTTCATTATGCTTAGGAAAAGGCTTTTTCCGAAACGGCGCGGACGTATCATAAAGATATAGCTGGCTGTATCTTCAATCAGGGGCAAATACATGGTCTTGTCCACATAATAATAATTTTCAGTCCGCATCCGCACAAAGTCCGAGATGCCGTAAGGGATTTGAGGCGCTTTTTTTGTTTCCATCTTTCTTCTTCTCTTTTTTATAGCTATACAAAGTTACACCATTTTTTTCTGATACCCGGCATGGAAAGGGCTGTTTTTTCCACTCTATTTCGAAAACGTTGGCAAAAGCACCGCGCAGCCTTCCTCTTTTCGAAGGCAAGGCCGCGCAAGATTTCGGGGTGCAAAGCATCTCTTCTTTGAATACATGCTGTAAGAGAAGCGGTAAAGATATGCATGAAATTGTTGGAATCAGACTCACGTTGCCATATTATGAATCATATGCTTCTTCGTGCACTCCCTTCACGGCCCGTCCGCTTGGTTCGTTCATGTTCTTGAAGGCGGCGTCCCACGCAAGGGCTTCGGCTGTAGAACATGCCACACTGGGCACGCTTGGCACGCTGCGGGCTGCGCTTTCACTGGGAAAGTGCTCCTGGAAGATGCTGCGATAGTAATATTCTTCCTTGTTTTGTGGCGTATTGATAGGAAACCGTTCGGTTGCGTGCGCCATTTGCTCGTCACTGACGGCTTCGGCGGTAAGGGCTTTCAGTGTATCAATCCAACTATAGCCCACGCCGTCGCTGAACTGCTCTTTCTGTCGCCATGCTACACTGTCGGGCAACATGTCTGCAAAGGCTTTGCGGACGATTTTCTTTTCGATGGTGCTTCCGGGGCACATCTTTGCCTCGGGATTGAGGCGCATGGCTATGTCCAGAAAATCTTTGTCCAGGAAAGGCACTCGGCCTTCCACTCCCCATGCTGCGAGGGATTTATTGGCACGGAGGCAGTCATAGAGGTGGAGCTTGCCTAGTTTACGCACGGTCTCTTCATGAAAGGCTTGGGCCGTAGGAGCTTTGTGGAAATAGAGATAGCCGCCGAACACTTCATCAGCCCCTTCGCCACTCAGCACCATTTTGATTCCCATGCTTTTAATGACGCGTGCCAGCAAATACATCGGGGTAGAGGCGCGAACGGTGGTGACATCGTAAGTCTCGATGTAGTAAATGACGTCGCGGATAGCGTCCAATCCTTCTTGGATGGTATAGTGGATTTCATGATGCACGGTTCCGATAAAGCGGGCCACTTCGCGGGCTTTTATCAGGTCGGGCGCACCTTCCAGACCGATAGCAAAGGAATGGAGCTGAGGCCACCAGGCATCTTTTTTATTGTCGGTTTCTACCCGTTTGCCTGCATATTTCTTGGCAATGGCAGAGATGACGGAACTGTCCAGACCGCCGGAAAGAAGTACGCCGTAGGGCACATCACTCATCAGTTGGCGTTTAACGGCCTCTTCCAGTCCGTCGTGTATGTCCTGGGAATAGGCATTGTTGTTTTTCACGGCTTCGTATTCAAACCAGTCGCGGACGTACCAGCGGGTCATCTTGCCTTCTTTTCCCCAATAGTAATGGCCGGGAAGGAAGGGTTCGTATTCATCACAGAACCCTTCGAGGGCTTTCAACTCGCTGGCGCAGTATATTTTGCCGTCCTTATCCTTACCTATATATAAAGGTATGACTCCGATGGGGTCGCGGGCAATGAGGAAATCGTCTTTCTCCTCATCATAAAGGGCGAAGGCGAAGATGCCGTTCAGCTCTTCGAGGAAGTGAATACCTTTGTCACGGTAAAGGGCAAGGATGACTTCGCAGTCGCTTCCGGTTTGGAAATCATATTTTCCGGCGTACTTTGCACGAACATCCCGATGGTTGTAGATTTCTCCGTTCACGGCAAGGATTTGTTTCCGGTCGGGACTGTATAGGGGCTGCCCTCCGCTTTGAGGGTCTACGATGGAGAGGCGTTCATGGGCCAGGATGGCAGAGTCGCCTACGTAGATGCCGCTCCAGTCCGGCCCGCGGTGGCGGAGCTTTTGTGACATTTTCAATGCCTTCTGACGCAGTTCCTGCGTTTGTTGCTTTATCTTGAATATTCCTACGATTCCACACATAATTGTATTTGTTGATTTATTTATTGAGATAACTGTCTATGTCCGTTGCCGCTTTCCGTCCGCTGGCAATGGCGCGTACCACCAGGCTGGCTCCGCTTGCTGCATCGCCGGCTACGAATACGTTTTCGGCGAATTGGGGATGTTCGGGCTTTAGGAATCCCATTGCCAGAAGAACCAGGTCGGCTTCAATCACTTCCACCTTTCCGGTGGGCTTCATGACAGGGCGGCCGCCGTCAGGACCGGGAGTCCATTCCACCTGTTCCACTTCCACACCGCACACTTTACCGTTTTTGCCTAAAAACTTACGGGTGGCGAGAGACCATAGGCGGCTGCACCCTTCTTCGTGGGAAGAGGTGGTTTTCAGTACGATGGGGAATTGGGGCCATGGAGTGGCAGGATTCTGTCCTACGGGCGGCTGGGGCATGATTTCTATTTGGGTGACGCTTACGGCACCTTGCCGGTTGCTGGTCCCTATGCAGTCGCTGCCGGTATCCCCTCCGCCGATGACCAGTACTTTCTTCCCTTTGGCAGTAACCAGTTGTTCTTTCGGGAACGTCATGCCGGCAAGGATACGGTTTTGTTGCGCCAGCATGTCCAGTGCCGGGTGGATGCCTTTCAGTTCGCGTCCGGGGACAGGGAGGTCACGGGCGGTCGGAGCTCCGGTGCAGATGCAGTAGGCGTCAAAACCTTCGGGGAGTTGCCGCACATCCACATCGTTGTTCATTTTGAAGTGGATGCCTTCTTCTTCCATCACCCGGATACGGCGGTCGATGATGGGCTTGTGCAGCTTGAAGTTGGGGATGCCGTAACGTAGCAGGCCGCCGGGCGCCTCATTCTTGTCGAAGACGGTCACAGTGTAACCTTTTCCGTTGAGCTGGTTGGCGGCGGCCAGTCCGGCAGGCCCGGCACCGATGACGGCTACTTTCCGTCCGTTGCGTTCAATGTTCCGGGGCTTGATGTAACCTTCGCGGAAGGCTGCTTCGGCAATGGCCACTTCGTTCTCGCGGATGGTGACGGGAGAGTCCATGCTCAGTTTCAGCACGCAACTCTTTTCGCAGAGGGCGGGGCAGATGCGGCCAGTGAACTCAGGAAAATCGTTGGTTTCGTTCAATATCTTGTAGGCTTCTTCCCATTTGCCCTTGTAGAGGGCATCTTGAAATTCGGGTTGCTTGTTGCCCAGAGGACAAGCCCAGTGGCAGAAGGGAACGCCGCAGTCCATACAGCGTGAGGCTTGAAGTTTCCGGTCACGGCTGTTCAGAGTCTGTTCTACCTCGCTATAATCTGATATCCGGTCGTGGATGGGGCGGTAGCCCGCTTCCTGACGTGGAATAGTTAAAAATGCTTTTGGATTTCCCATATCTTTGTTGTATTTCTTTTGTCGTTAATAATCTCTTTGTACATCAGCTATTTTTTGTTGCAGCTTACGCATTTGTTCTTCTTGCAATACTCGTTTATATTCGATAGGTACTACCTGAATAAATTCATCCACATAGCGATTCCAGTCATCCAACATCGTTCTTGCCAGTTTGGAGCCGGTATAGAGGTAATGCTGACGGATCAGTTCATGCAGTTCCTTCCGGTAAGATGCCTCCTCGATAAGCGAGAGCTCCACCATCTCCATGTTGCAGAAATAATCGAAGTTGTGGTTCTTGTCCCACACGTAAGCCACGCCGCCACTCATCCCGGCAGCGAAATTCCGTCCGGTTTCCCCCAGTACCACGACCCGTCCTCCGGTCATGTATTCGCAACAGTGGTCGCCTACACCCTCTACCACGGCCGTCACACCGGAATTGCGGACAGCGAAGCGTTCGCCCACCCGTCCGTTGATATACACCTCGCCGTCAGTAGCGCCATACAACAGGGTGTTTCCGGCGATGGTATTCTTTTCCGCATCGAAATTGCTGCGCACGGGGGGCAGTACCGCAATGCGTCCGCCGCTCAGTCCTTTTCCCAGGTAGTCATTCGCTTCGCCTTCCAGCTTGAAACTGATGCCGTGGGTCAGGAACGCACCGAAACTTTGGCCTGCCGAACCTTTGAATTTGATGTGGATGGTCTGTTCCGGAAGTCCTGCCTGCCCGTATTTCTTGGCAACCGCTCCTGCCAGCATGGCGCCTACCGAACGGTCCGTATTGGCGATGGTGTATTCCAGGGAAATCTCTTTTCCGTTTTCTATGGCATCCCGGGCGGCGGCCAGTATGGTCACATCCTTCACATGGGCAATGTCGTGCTTCTGTTCCATGACATGGTGTATGGCAGCTCCGTTGTCCACCCGGTGTAGCAGTCTGCTGAAATCCAATAGTGAGGATTTCTTCTCACTTGGCGCTTGTTGTATTTCAATCAGGTCTGTCCGTCCAATGATATCCTCCAACCGGGTGAATCCCATTTCGGCCAGATATTCGCGTACTTCCTGTGCCAGGAAAGTGAAATAATTCACTACATATTCATAGTGTCCGCGGAAATGTTTGCGGAGTTCGGGGTCTTGGGTGGCCACGCCTACGGGACAGGTGTTGGTGTGGCACTTGCGCATCATGACGCATCCCAGCACAATCAATGCGGTGGTACCGAAACCGAATTCTTCCGCACCCAGCAAGGCCATGTTGATAATATCCCGTCCGGTTTTCAACTGTCCGTCCACTTGCAGCTTTACTTGTCCGCGGAGTCCGTTCAATACCAAGGTCTGTTGCGTCTCACTCAGTCCTATTTCGGGCGAGATACCTGCATACCGCATACTCGATGCAGGCGACGCGCCGGTTCCTCCTTCCGCTCCCGAGATGATAATCAGGTCGGCTTTCGCTTTGGCCACTCCGGCGGCAATGGTTCCCACGCCGCTTTCGGCTACCAGTTTCACGCTGATTCGTGCCTGTGGGTTTACGTTTTTCAGGTCGAAAATCAACTGGGCCAAATCTTCGATGGAATAAATGTCATGGTGGGGTGGAGGGGAAATGAGCGAGATGCCCGGAATGGAGTGGCGGGTTTTGGCAATCACCTCATCTACCTTGAATCCCGGCAGTTGTCCTCCTTCTCCCGGCTTGGCGCCTTGGGCTACCTTTATCTGAATCTCTTCGGCATGGACCAGGTATTCGGCGGTGACTCCGAAGCGTCCCGATGCTATCTGCTTGGTCTTGCTGCAAAGTGAGATACCCTGGTAAGTGCCGGTAATGCGGTCGCTGTCCTCACCTCCTTCACCCGTATTGCTGCGTGCGCCCAGTTTGTTCATGGCCAGTGCCAGCGCCTCATGTGCCTCCTTGCTGATAGCACCGAAGGACATGGCTCCTGTCACGAAATGTTTCACGATGTTTTCTACCGGCTCCACCTTTTCCAAATCAATGGGGTTTCGCTTGTGCCCGAAGAAGTCGCGCAGGAAGAGGGGTGACTCTTTTCCATCTACCATGGAGGTGAATTCCTTGAACTTCTTGTAGCTGCCCAGCCGGGTGGCCAGTTGCAGGGTGGAGATGGTTTCCGGATTCCAGGCGTGCCGTTCTCCGTCTTTGCGGAAAGAGAAAAGTCCGTTGTGCGGTAAAATGTCGCTCACTTCTTTTGCAGCGAATCCGGCATCGTGCAGGGCGATGGCGTCTCTGGCGACTTCTTCCAGACGGATGCCTCCGATGCTGGATGTCTGTGTGCCGAAATAGCTTCTCAGCAATTCCTCGCTGACCCCTACGGCTTCAAAAATCTTTGCGCCCCGATAGGAACGGATGGTAGAAATGCCCATCTTGCTCATGATCTTGAACAAGCCCTTGCGGATGGCCTTGATATAGTTCTTTTCGGCCGTTTCGTAATTCATCTGCACATCGCCTTTCCTCACCAGTTCATCCAGTACGGCGAAGGCCATGTAGGGATTGATGGCACTGGCGCCATATCCCAGCAACAGGGCGGCGTGCATCACCTCGCGAATCTCGCCGCTTTCTACAATCAATGCGGTTTGCACGCGTTTCTGAACGGAGATGAGGTGATGATGGACAGCGCTAACCGCCAGCAGCGACGGGATGGCGGCATGGGTGTCGTCCACAAAACGGTCGCTCAGAATGATATAGTTCACTCCGTCGGTAACGGATTGCTCGGCTTGTTTGCACAGGTCGTTCAGGGCCTCTTGCAATCCGGTTTTTCCCTTGCTCACCTCGAATACGATAGGGAGTTTCACGGTATTGAATCCTTTATACCGGATGTTGCAGAGGATGTCCAGTTGGGTGTTGTTCAGCACGGGATGAGGCAGGCGTACCATTTTGCAATGGCTTTCGCTGGGCACCAGGATATTCATTCCCACGGCGCCGATGTACTCGGTGAGCGACATGACTAACTCTTCACGGATAGGGTCGATGGCGGGATTGGTCACTTGGGCAAACTGTTGGCGGAAATAGTTGAACAGTAACTGCGGCCTGTCCGAAAGGACGGCCAGCGGCGTGTCATTCCCCATAGAGGCGATGGGTTCGGCCCCTGTGTTGCACATCGGCATGAGGGTGCGTTCTATATCCTCGCGCGAGAATCCGAAGGTACGCAGCATACGGTCATAGCCGTCTATCCGGTTGTCTATCTTGCGTCCGCTTTTCAAGGTATCGAGCTCGATGCGGTTGGCAGACAGCCAGGCGCGATAGGGGCGTGCCGATGCCAGTTGTTCTTTTAGTTCACCGTCATAATATATTTTACCCTGTTCGGTATCAATCATCAGTATTTTTCCCGGTTGCAGACGCCCTTTCTCTTTAATCTCTCCCGGTTCGAAATCCATCACGCCTACTTCACTGGCCACTACCATCATGTCATTATTGGTAATGAGGTAACGGGCAGGGCGCAGACCGTTGCGGTCCAACATTCCTCCGGCAAACCGTCCGTCACTGAACAGCAGTGCGGCAGGCCCGTCCCAAGGTTCCATCAGGATGGAGTGATATTCGTAAAACGCTTTCAAATCTTCACTGATGGGGTTTTTGTCGTTGAACGATTCGGGTACCAGCATCGCCATGGCATGGGGCAGGCTCAGTCCCGACATCACAAAAAATTCCAGCACATTGTCCAGTGAGGCACTGTCGCTCATGCCCGGCTGGATAATGGGACGGATGTCTTTGACATCCCCCAATGCCGGAGAGGAAAGGACACTTTCGCGCGCCTCCATCCAACCCCGGTTACCGCGGATGGTATTGATTTCGCCGTTGTGCGCTAACAAACGGAACGGTTGGGCGAGGCTCCATGTAGGAAATGTGTTGGTGCTGAAACGGGAGTGTACCAATGCCAATCCACTGGTAAAATAGGGTTGCGTCAGGTCCGGGAAGTACTCGCGCACTTGCATGGACGAGAGCATACCTTTATATATAATGTTTTTTGCCGATAGCGAAACGATGTAGAAGTCCGTGTGCCGCACGCGCTTTTCTATCTTCTTGCGGATGATGTAGAGGGTGCGTTCCAGGCTGTCCGCATCTGTCACTCCGGTGATGAATACCTGTTTGATGTCCGGTTCGGTGGCCCGTGCGTCCTTTCCCAGGCAGGCGGGGTTGGTGGGCACATTGCGCAGGTGCATCAAGGTAAGTCCTTCGCGTTCTATTTCTTCAATCATAATGCTTAGGATGCCGGCCTGCTCTTTTTCGTCTTTGGGCAGAAATACGAGTCCGGTTCCGTATTTTCCTTTTTCGGGTACGGGGATGCCTTGCAGGAGGATGAATTCGTGGGGAATCTGTAGCATGATTCCGGCTCCGTCGCCGGTTTTGTTATCGGCTCCTTCTGCGCCTCGGTGGCGCATGTTTTCCAATACCTTTAATGCGGAGTCTACCAGTTCATGCGACTTGTTGCCATGAATGTTGACTACCATGCCTACGCCGCAAGCGTCATGTTCGTTGGTTGCGTCATAAAGACCTGTTTGCTCTGTTTTTACCATTATTGCTATCTTTAGTTTATAATAATGCTGGTTTGTATTTCATATTGTTCTGCAAAAGTAGGTAATTTATTTCTTTTTGATGAAGAGTTGATGCTTTCTTTTGATAAAAAGATGCAGTCTTGCGTCTCTGTGTTACAGTTTGTTGTATATATGACGTATCTATTTAATATTTGAAAGCTAGATTGTGAAAAATACTTTTAAATTGTAAGTTTAAATGTTTTTTTCATGATTATCCGCCTATATACCACTAGATGATAAATGGAAATTTATGGATAGAACGCGGATTTATTTCGTTCTACAAATTAAAATTGGAACGCAAATGACACAAATTAATAACTGCACAGCATGGATACAAACCTGCCAGAGGTTAGATTTGTGTCATTTGCGTTCCGGTTTAACCGATAAATTAGTATTTGGTGGTATGGGGATAATCATATTAAATAATGTGGGAAACTTTAGTATATAATGTGTCGCCGCACCTTATATATCTTTTATAAACAGACCTGTTAAAACCGAGGTGTGTCAAAACTAAACTATCCGCTATATCCTCCTTGGGATTGGGCTGAAAAATCCTTCAGATGTTGCAGCCACTCCGCAAACCCTTTGCTGACGGGCGTTCCGGCTGAAGGATTCGGCCTTTTAATTGTTTCAGCCCGCTTGCAGATGTTTCAGCCGGTAAAAAGTAAGGTGTTATGAGATCTCGAAAACTGTCTTGAGAGTTTTTGAAAGCTGTCAAGACAGTTGCCGAAGACTCTCAAGACAGTTTCAAGACCTATCATTGTCCGGGTCGGACACGGAAAAAGACAGCTTTCCCGGCACAAAAAGAAGTAAGAGCTTGGAGAAAATGCTTGGTCGTTTTCCGGGAACAGTCGATGGCAAGTGGGGAAGTTGCCGGTCTTGCAGACAGGTAAAAAAGATAAGTTCGTTTTTAAAAAAGGTCCTTTTCTTTTGCTAAAGACATCCTTATCTTTTTTTTAATGGAACTTATGTTTTTCGAAAAGAACAAGTTCTTTCAGCGCGTGGGCTGGTGTTCTGGCAGGAACGACTTCTACCGGAATAGTGAGGGCGTGAGTCGGAACTTGTTGCAAGAATTTGCGAAACTTGTTGCAGGAATTTGTGGAACTTGTTGCAAGATCCGGCAGAACTTGTATCAGGATTCCGGACCCTCCGATAGGAAAAAACGCGGCTTTTTGAAACCGGACTTTTGTTTTTTGGAAGTGTACGTTCAAATTGTAGGAACGGACGCCCGTTTTTCAGGCTGAAACATCCGCAAGCGGGCTGAAACAATTA
>OGDC01000489.1_pt1 | contig 10569 bp, 10 predicted proteins | sample 1570331 | NCBI WGS metagenome assembly OGDC01 (sample SAMEA2582167, study PRJEB24529) | metagenome
CTGCTCCAAATACGCATAGGCCTCTTTTAAATTCATGCTTTCCAGCTTTTCAATGACATTCTGTGCTTCTGAATCCGTCAATCCAAACACATCCGTTAATTTTATTTTTACCTTTTCATGCCATACCTCTCTGTGCTTTTCAGGCGTGGCTGGAATATAGCCCTCATACACTTCTCCTTCAACCGAAGTGTTGGACTGATCATTGACGATTTTCTCCCCCGTTGTAAGATAATGTGTGGTTAAATATGGACTTGTCGCATTAAACACACCATAAATCACAAGCAGAACACCTACCCAAAATAACGGTCGCTTTAGATAATTCATAATCTCTCTTTTAAAAATAGCAATCATACGTATTCCTCCTTTCCTTCGTTATAGACATCATAAAATATAAATCACAACAAAAAGACAACAGCATAAAAAAATCGGACCGCTCATGCAATCCGATGAAATACTGCTGTTATTACAGCTCCACTCTGTTTTTCATTTTCTATCAGTAACTGACCACCATGCTTTTCACAATACAATCTGCTGATATACATGCCCATTCCTGAATGTTTCAAACTGTCTTTCACATTTTGCTGATAAAACAGCTCTGTTGCCTTTTCCCTGTCCACTGTACAACCCACTCCATCATCTTTTATTCTGATTTGTAATTCAGAACTGGTAAGAAACACTTCCATTTCCACTTTTGTCTTGGCATAACGAAAGGCATTTGACAAAAGGTTTTCTATAACCTCTAAAATCACTTCCTTATCTCCTGAAAATTTTTCTGCTGTTTCCGAACATTTTAATTCATACAGTTTTCCAAATTTTTTCTCAAACACATTCATCTCTGCCCGTATGTCTATTTCCAACTGCTTGCTTGTAATTTCTTCTGCCACCAACTCCCTTGCATCTAAACTGCTCATCTTCCGCATTGTTTCCACAAATATATCCATACGTTCAATCTGTTTTTTGCTTTCATTTACCATTTCTAAGGCTTGCTCCATGTTTATCTCTTTCTTCGGAAGATATTCTGAAAGCATTTCCTGATACCCCTCCAGCACAGAGAGCGGAGAACGTATATCATGTGCAATGGCAGCCCGCAAAGCCTTTTCTTCCTCAAGCATTTTCCATAACTGTTGATTATTTTCTGCAAGTTGTCCTCTCATTCGTTCAAACTCTTTGCACAATCTGCCCATTTCATCTTCATTTTCATAAGTGATATGGAAATCTAAATTATTTCGACCAACTTGTCGGGAAGCCAGTTCTAATTCTTCGATAGGGCATTTCAGTTTATGCTTATAAAAAAGAAATACCGCTATAATACTCCCTGCAACAGATACGATAAGCACTGTAAATGTCTGAAGAAAATCACATATTTCCGATACATGATAATCAAATTCTTTCATTTCATAAGAATGTGGTCTCGGAACATCTGGCAAATACCTTCTACCATCCCCTTCAGCCATTTCAAAATATTCTTCTTGGTCTACATAATTCCACCAAATGTTGTTTTGTACTGTGCTTGCTATTCGCATAATTAGTGCTGAAAGATAAAAACTAATTATTAAACTAATTATCATATACAAAACAATGGTTTTCCTTAACGAAAGATTTTTTATTTTGCCCATTTATATCCCATCCCCCATACCGTTTCAATATATTCGTGTTCCGAATACATTTTCATTTTCTTGCGGATTCTGCGAATCAACTCTGTAACCACCCGGCTGTCCCCTTCTGCATCATATCCTCCAATCTTTTCATAGATTCGTTCTTTATCAAACACAATTTCAGGGTTCATAGACAAAAATTCTATAATGTCATACTCTAATTTCGTAAGATCTAAAGTTTTCTCTTTCATATGTACACATTTGCCGGCATAGTCAATTACTAAATCCCCATAAAACCGTTGTTCTGTTTTCCTATGTAAGCGTTCCTCACGTTTCAAATGGGCAATAATTCTGGCATCGAGTTCTTTCAAACTAAATGGTTTCAAAACATAATCATCTCCGCCAGACAGCAGTCCCATTACCCGATCCTGTTCTTCTACCTTTGCAGTCAAAAAGATAATCGGACAGGAAACCCTGTCTCGGATTCTTCTGCATACTTCAATCCCATCCATTCCCGGCATATTCACATCCAATAGAATAATATCAGGGTTTGCACTTATCTTTTCCATTGCTTCTATGCCATTTTCTGCAATCAATACTGTATAATTCTTCAATGTAAAGTATTGATTCAGCATTTTTAGCAATTCTCTATCATCATCAACCATTAAAATTTTATATTGCATTATATTTATGTCACTCCTGATTTCATCATACTTAATTGCTTTTATAATTCTTTTGTTTTAGTCCACTGGACCAATACTAATCTTTGACCACTCTGATATAAAGTTTCTCTGGAAATCTCCTTTGCAACCAAAGGGAATGTTGCATTTACCCCAACCGCAAATATATATCGATGCATAATTGGTTATTTTGTACCCTGAACGTCATCCATTTTCAGTTAAAATCAGAATTATATTTCGGGGATTAGCTGTGCTGCGGATTCCTGCGGTGTACCATGTCATAGATGAGTATACATATAATCGGCAGAATGACCGCCGCCGTCCTCACGCAGTACATGAGCAACACCTCATGTGCCGTGGTCATCCGGTGCAGCATATCTCCGTACAGCATTGCCATATACATTGCGGACACCGACACAAAAATCCCATAATGCGCAGCAGTGCCCTCCCTTATGATTCGCGCAAATTCCATTGTCACAAGAACAGAATTCACAGCGGACACCGCAATTAGCTGTAGCTTCAAAAATGTGCCCACAGACTGAAGCTTGTTTTTATCCGGAGATAGCTTTCCGTTCGCAGCCATAGCCACGATAATTCCGGTCACAAGGACAGCGTACAGATATGCAGCCACAGCTATCCCTGACATCCATCTGCTGCTCCTGCCCGGAGCAATATACTGCTTATGGTTCATGCCCCGGCACGCCTGCCACAATAACGCTCCAAGTATTACTGCCAGCGAAGCAACATAGATTACTCCCTGTGTCACATGGCTTTCAAGCACAAATCTACCATTCATGCCTGTAAGCGCCAGAAACAGGCTATACAGCAGTATAACTATTCCTCCAAGGCAGTATATAATTCTTTCCCGCTTTGACTTTTCCTGAAGCTTCGCCATCCTGATGACCTCGGTTATGATATTTTCCTTACCGCATCCTGTGTCATCTGCGCTTATCTCGCCCACAACAATATCCTGAATTTTCACATCCAGAATCCCGGACAGATTTTCCAACACGCCTATATCAGGAAAGCTGTCACCATTCTCCCAGCGCGACACCGCCTTGTTGCTCACACCAATCAAATCCCCAAGCTCACTCTGAGTATAATTTTTCTTAATTCTCGCTTCCCTTATCAAAATACCCGTTTTCTTTTTATCCATGAACATCTCCTCCTGTGTTTTGATGGCTTCATCATAGCAGTCACCGCCAAAAAGAGCAATCCATTGTAGAGAGAACCCGCTGTTTATGGGAAAATCAAGCACTATGTCAACATTAAATCCGTTCTTCTGAGGAGAAAATCTATAATATTCATATGAACTATTCCATCGTGGCTCATATCAATCTTGTCAAGCGACATTACATATTTCGGTGACGCATCCGTTATCCTGCTATATGCTCCAAAATCCATTCATATTTTACCTTTTTATATTTTTATGCAAGATATGTTTGCACAAATTAAGATTTTTACATTTTTGTGCAAGATACGCTTTCACATATTTTAATATTTTTGTTTTTGTGCAAGCGCATATTGCCCGCTTCTCTGGTTAAAATAGAATGCCGGAATGTACGTCCGCATACCTGTCTGTATAATTATCCGTTTACCTCTTTATTTTCACATTAGCTTTGTAGTTACAGTGCCTTCAATTCATCCACAACCACCGCGATATCTTCATTAACTCCAACCGCTTTTTCCGCTATATCCTCCGGCACATACGCCTCGCCCTTGTTAATACACACATAAAATGCATTTTTCCAGTTGACGGCGTACCGCCAGAAGTTATATTTTATTATACTCGGTGTGTTGTAGCCGACCCCTAATTCAAGGAATAAAAGCTTCTGTCCTCTGTGGTTTTCCATGAATTTCCCGTACCTGTCCGCTGCCCTGTACCAGCCGTCATCCTGCACAAACGTGTTGTCCGCACGAAGGTTCATGCTCATCGGCCTGCCGCATTTCGGGCACCTCGGAACAAGCTCCTTTGGTATTGTGAGTTTTATCCCGATATCTTGCGGCTTTACAAGAATATTCTCTGTATTTCCGTCTTTTTCCAAATCTGCATGCTGTATATTTTCAATTTTAAAGCCCTGGCTTAACACCATCTTCTTTATAGTATCTTCATTATCGTAGGTGCTGTCATGGCATGGTTTACTGCACTGGAAAAGTCCGTAATCTCCCTGCGTGTAATAAAGGCGTTCCTTGTCAAAGCCAGCCTTCTGAAAACAGTGGTCAACATTCGTTGTGAGCACAAAATAGTCCTATTCCATCCCCTCATCAAGCCACTTAGCAATATTAGAAAAGTCAATCTTAAGGTCGCCATTGTAAATATTCACCGGAACAGGCTGGTCGAATCCATATATAACAGGGTAGACATCACTCTCAAAGTAATATACCAGAATCCTCTTCTGCGTGAAATCCAGTATCCAGTACTCGCGCACACCTGCTTCCATATACTTAGACAGCTTCAACGTAAAATCCCTCTTCTTCGTAGAAGGCGAAATCACCTCCACAAGGAAATCCGGCGCACCGTATATGCCAAACCTCTTAATCTTATCAGGGTCGCATACGATACCTACATCCGGCTGAACCATAGTCCTGTTATCGCAGTCTAACTGTACATCCACCGGTGCGATGAACGGTCTGCAGCTTCCGCCGTGCTCCATTATATAATTGGCAATCTGGCGGTGAATCTCCCCGCCGATGGACTGGTGCCCGAAAGTCGGAGAATACATATCGAAAAAATACCCATCAATCAGCTCAACTCTCTGCTCATCCGGCAGTGCATAATAATCATCCAGTGTATAACTGCCATTCCTCTCATACCTGCTGCCAGACTTATATGAAGAGCTTTCCCTCACCACAGGAATATCCCTGAATAACTGCTCCAGTGCAAGAATAGTATCATAGCGCGGGCTCTCCGTCTCACCCGAAAAAATCTTCTGGACTGTTCCTAATGGTACACCCGATAAATCCGCAATCTGTGCATAGGTGTATCCCATCTCCTTCTTCTTGTCTCTCATTTCCTGAATGGTCATATAAAACACCCCCTTTAATGATAGTGATTATATAATGCTGCCCTTTCTCATCTATATAATAGGTGTTTCGTTTCTATTTGTCAACCGAATTTTAATATATTTATTTCCATTTCAATGATTATCTTTCCATATTTTAACCGTTTAAGGGAATACCAACGAATTTTCCTATTTAAATAAAAAAGCGGAAGCACCGTTTCCGACACTTCCGCCATTCATGCTGTCTTCACTTTATTGATTACTGCTAATTACTGCTGTCCCTGCGTATTCTTTATCGTGACGCTCAACTGGTTAAACGGTATCTCGATGCCTGCCTCATCAAGTGCCAGCTTGTACTGCTCAGTAAATGCCCACTTAGTATCCCAGTATTTGTCTGCGCTGACCCACACGCGCGTCTCCAGTGTGACCTGGCTTGCGTCAAGGCTTGCCACAAATACGTTAACCGGCTTATCCCTGAGGATATTATCATTCTTATCGATAATTCCCATGAGCACCTTCTTTGCGGCGGTGATGTCCGATTCATAGCTTATGCCGACCTGGACATCGACACGGCGTATATCCATCGCACTCACATTCTTGACACTTGAATTTGCAAGAGTTCCGTTAGGAATCACAATCATCTTGTTGTCTACCGTGGCAAGCTTAGTGTAAAAAACATCAATTCCCACAACTGTACCCTCATCACCGCACGCCACAATGTAGTCTCCAACCTTGAAAGGCTTGAATATGAGTATCAGCACACCTCCCGCAAAGTTCGCAAGGCTTCCTTGAAGCGCAAGACCTACTGACAACGTAACCGTACCAAACAATGTGACAAATGTTGTCGTCGGTATTCCAAGAATTGAGACAATTGCTATAAATAGCAGCACATATAAACCTACTTTTATAATTGAATATATGAATTTTACAACAATCGGTTCTATCTTTCCCTTATTAAGTGCTTTTGTTGTGAGCTTTAGAACCCACTTGATAAGCCTGCTTGCAATGAAGTACACAATCAACGCAATCAATATATTTTTTCCAAATCTGATTGCATACTCAATCACAGTATCAAGCACCTTATCCCAATGTGACACGCTTTTTGCAACCGCGTCCATAACCTGTGTTTCCAACTGTTCTCCCGGCATGTTTTTTTCCTTCCATATTTAATCTTTGATAAAATGCTATGAGAGTCAAAAGGTATTTTGCCACTCATTTGATATCCTAGGTTGCTCCGCTGTAAAATTTTACTGTTCTGCCCTGCACGGCATTTATGCCGGCTTATGGGCAGAGGTTTTTCTTATCATGCTTGAATATCCTGCTGTTTTCTCTGCCCTATGCCGCTCTTATGCCAACTTATGGGCAGAGGTTTTTCTTATCAAGCTTGAATTTCCTGCTGTTTTCTCTGCCCTATACCGCCCTTATGCCAACTTATGGGCAGAGGTTTTTCTTGAGAAACTTGAATTTCACGCTGTTTTCTCTGCCCAATACCGCTCTTATGCCGGCTTATGGGCAGATACTACTCTAGCGCCCGGCAGACTTAGCCTTCGCCGTGTTTTTCTTCTCTGTATCTGTTTTTGCTGTATCTGTCTTCTCGGCTTTAGAACTCCCTGACATCATTTTCTCTGTCTTTACTTCTTCCGGCTCCGCCTTCCCCGCTTCTGTCTCTTTTAGATTCGTTTTTCCATCTACCTTTGGTATCTCGTCACTCCTTACAGCTTTCTTTTTTCCTGCTCCGGCAGATGCTTTTTCTTTATTTTCTTTATTTTCTTTACTCTCTTTACTCTCTTTATTTCCCTTCTCTGCCGCCTCCGGCGCCTCTTCTTTCTTCAGTGTCTTCTCCTTTACAGACTCCGGCTTCGCTTTCTTCTGTGACTTTTCCTTTTCCATATCAGAAACTGTCTCAGATTTAGTTATCTGTGTATCGACAATCTCAGGAATCTCAACCTCATCCGCAGTTACGGATTCTTCCTCAACGCGCCTGAAAATACATATTCCAAGCGGCGGAATTGTGATGTATATGGAATCCTTTCGATTGTCGCACTCGCTCTCCTGCGATATCTTTACGCGCGAATTGAGCTTGCCGGTTCCGCCGTACTTCTTGGCATTGCTGTTGAAAATTTCCTTATAATGTCCTGCCTTAGGCACACCTATCTTGTACTTCTCGCGCAGCACAGGAGTGAAGCTTACAACGACGAGAAGCTCATCACCATTCTTAGCCCTGCGGACATACGACACAATGCACTCGTCGGCAGAGATATTATTAATCCACTCAAAGCCTTCCGGGTTATAATCCAGCTCATAAAGAGCCTGCTCTTTCTTATACAGGGCATTCAGATCCTTCATGTACCTGTGAAGCTTCTGATTCTGCTCCTTGGAAAGCTCGTCCCAGTCGACGCTCTTTTTCTCCCACCACTCGTTGTACTGTCCAAAATCCTGCCCCATAAAGAGAAGCTTCTTGCCCGGATGGGTGTACATGAAGCCATAAGCTGCACGGAGGTCCGAGAATTTCTCGTCAAGCTCATCCTCAGGCATTTTATTTATCATGGAGCACTTTCCGTGAACCACCTCATCATGTGAAATGACAAGAATAAAATCTTCGCTGTAAGCGTATATCATGCTGAAGGTGAGCTCGCCGTAACGACCTTTTCTAAAGAGAGGATCAGCGCTCATAAAATCGAGGAAATCATTCATCCAGCCCATGTTCCACTTGTAGTCAAAACCAAGTGAACCGTCCTTAATCTCACCCGTCACCATCGGCCACGCTGTAGACTCCTCCGCAATAAGCATGGAAGTCTTGTTTTTCTTCCTGTACACTGCATTGAGCTGCTTGAAAAATTCAACTGCCTCAAGATTCTCATTGCCGCCATATATATTTGCAACCCATTCGCCGTTCTTCTTCCCATAGTCAAGATAGAGCATGGACGCAACCGCATCCATTCTAAGCCCATCCACATGATATTCCTTTGCCCAGAAAAGTGCATTGGCTATGAGGAAATTGCGGACCTGTGGTCTGCCATAATTATATATGTAGGTTCCCCACTCAGGGTGCTCGCCCTGCCTCGGGTCAAGATGCTCATACAGTGCTGTTCCGTCAAACCTCGCCAGTCCGAAATCATCCTTCGGGAAATGTGCCGGAACCCAGTCTAAGATAACACCTATTCCTGCGCAGTGCAGAAGGTCTACAAAGTATCTGAAATCATCCGGTGTTCCGTATCTGCTTGTCGGCGCATAATATCCGGTCACCTGATATCCCCATGAACCGTCAAACGGATGCTCCATTATCGGCATGAGTTCAATATGTGTGTAACCCATTTCCTTCACATACTTGATAATAAGCGGAGCCAGTTCACGATAATTATAGAATTCCCTTCCGTCCTCCGGCTTCATAAAGGAGCCTAAATGCAGCTCATAGATGGACATCGGCTTATTTTTGTTAAGCTCTCTCTGCTCAAGCCAGTCGCCGTCCGTCCACACATATTTCTCAATATCATACACTATTGAAGCGTTGTTCGGACGAAGCTCACTGTAAAATGCATAAGGGTCTGCCTTAAGCCCTACCATTCCGCCCTTATATTTCAGCTCATACTTGTAAATGTCAAGCGGCTTTACCCCCGGTATAAAAAGCTCATACACACCGTATTTATCAATAAACTGCATTTGGTGGGTTCTTCCGTCCCAGCTGTTGAAATCCCCGACAACACTCACACGCCACGCGTTAGGTGCCCACACTGCAAAATGAACTCCCTGTACACCATCCACCTCCATCGGATGTGCACCCAGAACATTGTACAGCTCATAATTGATTCCCGCCTCGAAGCGCTCAAGCTCCGACTCAAGAATCTGCACCTTAAAGCTGTATGTATCCTTTATCTGCTGTATGTTTCCGTCTCCATAATCCACTATAAGCTCGTATGCCACTCTTCTCTTGCCCGGTATGAGCAGTGCGAAGTATCCTGCCTCATCAACCTGCTCCATATCATAGGTCTTATTCTTTCCGGTAAGTACCACCTTCACACCCACAGCCCCCGGCTTAAATGTCTGAAACAGCAGACCATCCGGTGTAATATGCTGTCCTAAAATATCAAGCGGATGCTTGCATTCCGAATAAACTACGGCCTCAATCTCAGGCCAATCCATCAAATCATATAATTTCTTGTCCATGCAATCCCTCACCTTCCATTATATTCATAAAATTATTGTATCACCTTTAAATTGTCTTTGCAATTCATTTGTGCTATAATGAGCAGGGACAGAAAATAAATAAGAATTAACAGAGTTCTTTGAGCGATGGGTGCTTCTTGTCCGAAGGGCAAGAAGATGGAAAATAAAGATATTAGTAAATCGGAATTGACCGAGCTGAAAGAGAAGGATGTTTGTTGCCCGAAAGACAAGAAGATGGAAGTAGAAGAAAACAAAAAATAATTTTTTATATGAAAGGCTGGTTGCAGAATGTCAAAACAAAATATTTATGATAATGATTTATTTTACGAAAACTTCGAGAAAATACGTAGCAAAGAAATCAATTTTAATGATATTATTGAGACACCAATAATATTAGGAATGATACCTGAACTATATAAAAAGAAAGTATTAGATATTGGATGTGGTATGGGGCAACATGCACTTCAATATTCAAAGAAAGGGGCGTTATCCGTTCTTGGAATTGATATATCGGAAAAAATGTTAGCATATGCAAGAAAAAATAATGCTGCCTCTAATATTGAATACAGAAGACTGGCTTTTGAAGAATTGGATGATTTAGAGGAAAAGTTTGATGTTATTACAAGTTCATTGGCTTTTGATTATGTAGAAAATTTTGAAAGGCTTATGAAACAGATTTATAGTCACTTGAATGAAAATGGCAAATGTGTTTTTTCGATGTCACACCCAATAAGTACAGCATATGATGGGACTTTTGACAGATATACCAGAACAGAAACTGGAGAAAGATTATATGCTAATCTACGAAATTACGGAATAGAGGGTAAGCGTGTTATTCATTGGGTAGTAGATGAATATGAACTTTATCATAGAACGATTTCAACATTAATAAATGATATTGTTTCTGCTGGATTTATTATTGAGGAATGTCAGGAATCAAAAGTACCAGAATCAATTAGAGAAAAGCGAACAGATATGTTTGGAGGAGTTATTCATCAGCCAGACTTTATTTTTTTTAGGTGTGGAAAGAAAAATTAATATTTTATCTATGTAAAGAACCCGACAAATTCCAGTTGAACAAAATCGCTGCGCGATGGCCTGCCAAGGCTGTGGCGCAGCTTTCTTTTT
>OGDC01000505.1_pt1 | contig 10334 bp, 7 predicted proteins | sample 1570331 | NCBI WGS metagenome assembly OGDC01 (sample SAMEA2582167, study PRJEB24529) | metagenome
GGGCAGGGGAAATGATTTATGGTAGATTTGTTAAAGGTTTACGGTGATTGCTGGGATTCGGGATTGCATACTGCCTGATAGGATTAGACTTTGGACATGCATTTTACCTCACGGTATGGGTGCTCATTTCAAGACTGGTAGGAGAGCTTATCAACCTGTATGTGTTTAGATATACCGGAAAAATGATAAGCGAGTTGACAATTGTCACAATTGCGATAATGGGGACATGTGTCTTTATGACGTACGGTTTTTCATTCCTAAGAAACAGAGTTGTTGACTTTACCGGCTACATATATAATTATGTATGGCTGATGGCGGCGCTCATTCTGGCAGCAGTTGCCTTATATGCATTGTTTAATTATGCAGGATATGGTTATATAGCAGGAAGATACATAGAACGCTTGAAGTTACGTGATGGTGAAATTGATACAGCTGCGAGCGGATATGGAGATATGCCGCTAAATGAATACTCAAAGAATGGATATTTTCATATCTATGAAAAGGACAGAAAAAGAGGTCTGGAATATCTCCACAAAGTATTTTTTAAAAGAAATTTTGATTATATAAGAAATACTATAGCTGCAAGAAGCATACTTATTGTTATCGCCTGTGTGGGGGCAAGTGTTGTCTGCCGTATGTCACAGCAGGACACACGCGATACGATATGGAATGTCATGTGTAATGCAATGCCGATAATGGTATTTATCATGTACTGCCTTTCGGTCACCCCGAAGCTGTGCAAGACGATGTTCTGCTATATAGACCATGATATATTGCAGTCAGGAAGCTATGTCGGAAAAAGGTATAACTTTCTTAATTATGTTGTGCGCTTGAAAATGATGACAGTATGTGAAGTATTTCAGGCAATAGTTTTATGCGCTGCATTTGTAATTGTGGGTGTGGCGTCGGGCAATGCAAAGAACATAGCGGAGATAGTGCCGGTATGCGTCGGGATAATATTGTTGGCAGTGTTCTATGCATTGTTTAATTTGCTGGTATATTATGTATGTCAGCCTTACAACAGTGAGCTTAAGGCTAAGGGATATACCTTTTTCGCTGCACATGCCGGAATACTGGCTGTCTGTTATGGCTGCGTCTATATCTCTTGTACGGCATTGGTTTTCGATATGGTTCTTGCAGTTGTATTGGCGGTTATGCTCAGCCTGTCGGCAACACTGGTGTATCATTTTTCTAATATTACCTTCAAGGTGAGATAATGGATGGATATGGGACAAGGGTATGGTATGTGTACAGGTATTGGAACTCATACCATACCCCTCACCCATGGAAATAATGAATAAAAATAAAAAAAGTTGTTGACAATTATTCAACAGAGTGATATAGTAATCAAGCAAGCTAATTCAAGGCAAGCAAATATGGGGTCTTAGCTCAGCTGGGAGAGCATCTGCCTTACAAGCAGAGGGTCATAGGTTCGAGCCCTATAGGTCCCATTTCTACAGAAGACAATGACAGGACGTTATTGGTCGGAGTGGAAAATGTGTGACGCATCTTCGATGCTGATGCACACATCACTGCGTGATAGCGCAGGCAGAAATATGGCGAGATAGCTCAGTTGGCTAGAGCACATGGTTCATACCCATGGTGTCAGGGGTTCAAATCCCTTTCTCGCTATTAGATGGAACCGGAGATTGTAAGTCTCCGGTTTTTGTGTGCAGGAGACAATATTTCATGTATAAATACAAGATGGAGATTTATTGGGCGGAGGCGGATGAAAGTTTTATTGCGGAGGTTCCGGAGCTTTCAGGTTGCATGGCTGATGGCGAAACATCTGGGCAGGCCTTGCATAATGTGGAAATTATCATTGGAGAGTGGCTGGAAACGGCAAAAGAGCTTGGCAGAGAGATTTCGGCTCTGAATTGAATATACAATATAAATAATTGAAAAAATATAAAAAATTCTTGACATTTGCTCAATATATAGAACATCCCAGTCACATCATCATAGTATGTATAATGTGGTCTGTAACACACGTTTTCTATGTACTGAACCAGTTCAAATCCATTCTCATTCCTTATATACACACGTACAGCATTGTTATCCGTATCGTCACATACATATACACTTCCGTCCGATGATATTGTATGCCCTCCCAATATATCGTCCGCCAGTGTACTCCACTCAGATATAGGCTTATCAAGACTGTCGCTGTATATTATTCTATGCTGCCAGCAATCATTGATAAAATACAGATCACCGAATTTTCTCAGTTCAGTCGGGCTGTACAATCTCTCATTCCAGCTTAGTTCATCCCCGGTATCAAGCCCCTCAATCTTATATACCGAATATTTTTCTGAGTTTGTCTTCCCAATGCAGCTCATCCCAAGCTGCTCTAACACTTTCACATTATAGCTCTCAGACTTTATTATCACATACTCTGTAGAAGTATTTATAAGTGCTATTCTCAATACATCTGCTCCTATTACATCCCCTCCACTATTTGTAGACACAAATGCTGCAAGAATACCGGTCCAGTCCTGATTCTCCACGTATGAGCTAAGTTCAGCTCTATCCCATATAGATGCTGAGTATGTTCCGTTATGCGCTGAGACAATGGATGAATCATAGGTTCTTATCTCCATACCAATCTCACGCTCATATAACGCACGAACTTCTTTGTCCTTATCACTCTTATCCTTCTCAATTATATCTGCCGCCTCAACAGCATCATTACTTATCTTATATATGTTCTCAACAGCTCTGAATTTTTCACGTCCGCCAAGTGTATTGTAGTGTCCACTGACAACCTGTTGACAACCTGTTATTAACATAACTGTAAGACAGAACCACATTGCAATAACGCGTACTCTTCTCTTCCTTCTGAAAGCCAGCTCCGTAACAAAGTATGCCAGTTGCATGTACATAGGATATAACCAGTAATACCTGAACACTCTCGAGTCAAACGCCGAACCAAAAAGCTTACGCATTATTATAGCCGACCACGGATTGAGAACCATTACCGTTAATATAATTGTTTCGCTCAGCAGCAGTATTCTTTCTTTCTTATTACCATACACAAGATAATATATTGATATTACAATAAAAGAAAATACAAGCAGCCATTCAATTGGTGAAAACCTATTGCTTATAACCTCCCACCACTTGAAAAAGAACTCTATGCCCTGATAATCACTATAGTTAAAATGCATAACTACCACCTTATCGTCAAGTCGATAATTCCCTTCATCACCATTATGTAATACAGAATTGACAGTGCTGATGGCACCATCATTATGCACCAGTTAACCGCCTGCCTAAAACTTTTCTGAACAATAGCAACAGGTATAAACGCAAGCAGCAGGAACGGCAGTATATACATTGTGGACATGCAGAATGTAAATGAACCGAAAAGTGCTATCACAAGACATATCAGCGTATGTATATCCCGCTCATTGTCATATAGCTTCCAGAAACATACAAACACATAAGGTATCAGCAACATTCCGAATATAGTCTTTCCCTCGAACGCCCTGTAGAACAGGTAATACGCCGGTATATATACCGACTGTGCACACAACAGTATGAATGCCTGATATGCAAGCCAGAAAAACAGTACCTTCTTCCTCTTATTCTTAAATATAGCTCTTGCAAGCTCATAAGTAATAAGTCCTGACAGCAATATAACTACCTCTGACATAACCCCACGCATCTCAACCAGTGGAGCTATTCCGCTTATCTTGCATACCACCGCCGTGTGGTGCACATACGTCTGAAGAAAGTACATTGTATTAAATGAGCTTATCATTGTTCCGATCTCAGGTTCGACAACACCGAAATGATTCTTGAATATATCCGATGCCGCCGCTCCCACAAAATAGGCTGCCCCATTTCCGTCAGTATAATTACCATATAACAGCTCGTATATAAGTTCTACTCCGATAACCATGCCTACAACTATTGCCGATAATTTACAGACTGAAATCCTCCTGCACGAGTCTGCAATGTTCCTTCCAATATCTCTATGCCATATCAATACAATGGTGCCAATGGATACAAGCCATACCACCAGCCATATCCATGCAACAGTACTTACCTCCACAAGCGCAACCTTAAAAGGCAATACGAATATAAAGAACAGCAATCCCTCTGTCCAGAACCCCATTATAATTGCGTTTATCAAGGATATATGCTGTGCTTTGCATAGCTTTGCAACCGCAAATCCATACAGATAATATGTTATTGTATAAATTATAAATAAGAATCCCGCCCTAACCAGCATCATCATACTCCTACTGTCATCTCGTTGCTATAAATCAATTTAAGTTCTTTTTTTCCTCTGATACTGCCGCTTCCCCATTACTTACACCCATTGCCGTTGTAGCACCTTCTGCTATCCCCTCTGTACTCTCTGGCATAAATAATATTTTTACAGTAGCAAGCATTATCTTAATATCCTCAATTATACTTGGACTAGCTATATACATTAAATCCATCTGTAACTTATCATATGGTGTAGTATTATATTTTCCATATACCTGAGCATACCCTGTAAGTCCTGCCTTTGCCTGAAGTCTAAGATTGAATTCAGGTAACTCTTTTTCATACTGTGCCGCAATCTCAGGTCTTTCAGGTCGTGGCCCCACTATAGACATATCGCCAAAAAGAATATTAAATAATTGTGGAAGTTCATCGAACCTCACCTTTCTGATAAACTTTCCTATAGGTGTAATTCTATCATCCTTATCTCCTGATGAAAGTCTTGCAACCCCATCCTTTTCAGCATCAACCCTCATACTTCTAAACTTAAGTACCATGAACTGTTTTCCATTCTTGGTAAGCCTGCACTGTTTATATAATACCGGTCCTTTATCTGTTACTTTTATTAAAAAAGCAACTACAATCATTATCGGAGATAAAATAATTATTGCAATCAATGATAATATTATATCAAATAATCTCTTTATAAAAAGGAATTCCGGATTAGGATTATATCTTCCTACTCTTAGCATTGGCAGGTGAAACATATGCATTTTTCTTGCCCCACTCATTATAACATCGCCAACTCTGGGGATTACATATACATTTATTCCATTTGACACACAGTACTTTAAAATTATATTTCTATCATGGCTGTGTATTCCACTCAGGAACACTGTCTCAACTTTATTCAAAATACTTAAATCATTAATACATGTATCTGACTTAATTTCAAACAACACCTTGAATTTTTTATCCATGCCATATTCATCTATCAGTCTTTCCATACCTTCCCGGGCATCATATACTATTGCTGATTTCTGTGGAGGGTATACTTTAAAATACCATGTATGTGCAGCCATGCACCATATAATACTTACTGCAAGCTGTACAACTAATAGTATTAACATTGGAAGCACATTAGGAAAGCTTCTCATAAGAAGCCAAGTAATTATATACATAATTGCATCTGTTATAAGTGCTGCTAGCATTTGGCTGTATACCATTTCTGATATCCTATTGATTGACACAAGAAAGCCATCAAATATCTTACAATAAATAAAATACATTATTGTAAATAGTGCTATTACAACCCAGTTTCCCCTTGAATAATATGGAATAATCAATCGCTGTGAATAATATACATACCAACATACAATAAATGGTATTACCATCAGAATCAAATTGATTAATTTTACGCATCTGACTGCAATACTATGTTCCAACACCCTCTTCATTTTTTATGTTTCTCCTTTAAAAATAGTAATTTTAGTATTTTTATCTATTTATTCCCATTCCACCTTGAACTCTCCACTGTTGTGATACAGTTCATAATACATATCGTGATAGTTCCCGCCATTATTCATATATTCTCTCCAGTAAGCAAGCTCATAGTCTTTCACATCCCTGTAGAATACTGCATAATATATTGCACTGGCAGCCTCCTCTATGCTCAATCCTCTTTCAGCAAACTCGTCTGACGCAAGCAGTTCATACGCTATCTCATCAAGCATTTTTTCACCACTACCTATACTCTGTATCCCAGTATATACCTCTTCATAGGTTCCGCGTCGGCCTAGCAGATAGAAATATACACGTCTTACATAGCCCCAGTAATCGACTCTCATAGGATAGCACTCTCTGTCTCTGGCATAGAGCGTTCTGCTGCCGTATTCCCCAAGCTTAGTATAACCTACCAGCTCCATATACTCATCCATTCCAAACTCTGTATTTATAATAGCATATTCAACACAATTAATCGACAGCATTTCACGTATCAGATTGTGCTCTGTCTGACCGCCTCCTACTACCATTGAATAAATAAGCGGCTTTGATTCCTGAAGGTTTCCTGCCCATGTAGTATCTGCAGGGTCGAAAGCCAATGCATACCGACCATCAAGTCCTCGCAGATAACCGGATATCTCCGGTTCCGCTGCAATACTTATATACTCTGATTTATCATAAGCGTCATTGCATATTCTCTCTCGTCTTGATTCAACATCCGCAGCTATTACCTCGGACATCTGCTCCAAAGCATTCTGTTCTGTTCCATATCTAAAATTCTCTGTTACAGGCTTAATATCCTTTTTAAAAAGCATTATTCCTGCCACTACTATACCAACAACAAAGATAAGCTTCTTCCACCACTCATTCTCCTTATCAAGAACTGCATGTGCCAGTGCTGCCGCACATACAATGGTTGCAGGAAATGCACATATTAGTGCATAATATGCACTATCACTCCATACCATCTTAACAGCAATATACATAATATCATTAAACAGAAGCACAACCGCTGCCATGATTGCAATATATACATGGTTCGATGTCCTTTTCCCCGCCTTAGAAAGCAAGTATATAATAGCGGCTATCGATAAAACAAATATAGCCGTATCATCTTGATAATTGTTAAATAGCTCTATAACATTCTTCATCGCTCATCGCTCCACCCGAAATATCTATATGCATATTCGGTAAATCATATTGTATATTATTCCCGGAATCAGGCACACAAGACCTCTTAACATCGTTCTATATTCGTGTTTACATACAGAAACCGTCACTATGCCACACAGTGTAATCAATGGTACAACCGCAAGAGCAGCAACAGACAGCGCAGCACCCGCCATATTAGATAAAGCCACAAGTACCCACCCTATAGTGGTCTTATTATATCTGATTATGTATATAAATCCTAAAGCAACCGCAGGAATTAAAATATATGGCAGCTGCGCCATACTGTCATAAGCTCCCGTGAAAAGGAAATAATGTGCACCACTATAAAACAGCAGATATACATTGACAATCTCATAAAATAATATCAATGCCCATGTGTACCTTATTGATGCTCTAAATATTATCCTTCCAATCAGGTACACCACATCTATACTCACCAGTATGCTTATTATTCCCATAACATTGTGCTGCATAATCACCGGACTTACTTTAAATATACTACACAATACCGCTGAATGCATGTAATATCCTGAAAAAGCATAACTCATATCTGGCGCGTCAAGTTTCATTCCTGTATATACATCCCTCATAAAAAGTCTGCCGCTATACACACTGTCTCCAACCGCACTATAAGCATATCCGCCATCACTTATATATGATACGCCGCACACATAAACTACCAGAGTACATATAGTCATAATAGCTACTGGTATAATAGCCTTCCAATTCCGTTTCAAACCGATAAACGTATTATATGCCAGAATAACATAACCTTTCCCACGCATTATTGTCATAATGCATAGTGACACCACAAGCAGTGTTATTACAGTTATCTGCCATACAACCTTAAGAGTATTAAGACTGTTATCAAAAGCCAGACATAATAGATAGACAATTTCGAATATACCATAATATATCATATATCCCATTAAAAAATTAATCGTCAATCTCTGTCTGGCTCTAATTATTGTACTTAATGTTGTACCCAATATTCCAAATATTCCCAACAGCAGCACCGCCGCTAAAACCCCTGACCAATTCATTACAATTTCTGACCTTCCATTCTGTCATCATCTATTTTCGAGTCTCTTCATATATAATGTATACCTTCATAATTTTACCTTTTTAATATTTTTTTGTCAATATATATTACTAATATAATGAACATTGATGCAGCCACTTTTTTATTCATCTCCCACAAAAGATTGCCATACCTCTTGGCTTATGTTATAATTATGTACTGCTAATTGATTTTATATAAACAAAGAGGTTAAATATCCATGAATAAAACAACCATCGTTGTTCCTGTATACAAGGACTGGTCAACACTCAGTTCTTGTATTGAATCACTTAAGAAATACGTTCCATCCGGAAATTCCGTTCTGTTAATCAATGACTGCGGACCGGAGTGGGAGGAGCTTGAACATAATATTCTATCGGCTATTGCAGACTGCCCTAACTTCACCTATGCCAAGAACGAAGAAAACCTTGGCTTTGTAAAGACATGTAATCATTCCCTTGAGCTTGCCGACCCGGCAACCGATATTCTTCTTCTCAACTCCGACACGGCAGTCACTGAAGGCTTTCTCACCGAGATGCAGGAGGTTCTCTATGCCGATGAACGTCATGGTGCCGTATGTCCGAGAAGCAACAATGCGACTCTTCTCACCATGCCTCCGAGGAAGAATACCACAGCCGAGCTGACCCCCGAGGTAAGCCACTCCATATATGAAACGGTCAAGGACATGCTTCCTCGTTGGACTATACTTCCTACAGGTGTCGGTTTCGCACTGCTCATAAAGAGGGACGTTCTTAATCGTTTCGGACTATTCGATGAGATATACAGTCCGGGCTACAATGAGGAGAATGACTTCTGTGCACGCATCAACCAGTACGGATTCAGTATAGTTATGGCTAACCACGCGTATGTATATCATTATGAGTCTAAAAGCTTCGGTTCAAGACGTGCGAAGCTTGATGCGGAGCATTTTGCCATACTAAACAAGCGCTATCCTTACTATTCAAATCTTATAAGCACTTATTTTCATGGTGGAATGGAACCTGTTGACTACTTTGCCGACCTGATTGGCGATGGTCTATACCATAAGAAGCGCATACTGTTCAGCCTCTACGAGACACCTGCTTCGTACAACGGAACTGCCAAATACTCTATATCCATCTATGAGGCGTTTCTCAGACTGTACGGTGACAAGTATGATGTGCACCTTCTTATCAACCGCGCTGCTGATAACTTTCACAAGCTTTCCGAGCGCCACAATAACGTATGGTACCCTGACACAATAAATGACCAGACATTCCATATCGCATTCTCTCCATCGCAGATATACCATATTGAGCACATGTTCATACTTAACAGAACCTGTCTCAAGTATGTATTCTGCATGCAGGACATTATCAGCATAAGAAGCTCGTACCTATTGGTTCAGGATCCTGAGCGCAACGAGATATTCCGCTCATCAATTCACTACTGTGACCTTATGACCTCCATAAGCGAATTCTCACTCAAGGATACTGTAGACTTCTACAAGCCGGAATTCGATAAGCGTAATATACCTACCAGAGTTATATACCACGGAACAGATAAGCTGTATGACCCTGCTAAGAACCCCGGCTTCAAGCTGCCATTTAATAACTACTTCGTGGTTTTCGGCAACTTCTACAAGCACAAGTTTGTGCCTCAGCTGCTTGAAGCACTCAAGTCCTCGAAGCACAGGATTATCGTAATCGGAAGCACCTCCGAAGGAGCTATCGGTAACAGCATGTATGGATATAAGTCCGGCAATCTGTCCGACGAGTTCATAGATTATGTACTTGGCAATTCACTTGGAATAATATTTCCTAGTATATATGAGGGCTTTGGTCTTCCGTTTCTGGACGGAATGAGCTACTCCAAAAAGATTATCGTAAATAACACTGAATTAAATCGTGAGCTTAGGAACTACTTCGATGCATTCAGTGAAAATGTATATATCTTCGACTCACTTGATGAGGTAGATGGTATACTTGATAAGGTTGAAGCCGATCCTGTAATACACTATAAGAACAATGATTCCCATATAAGAAGCTGGGAAGACTCTGCAAAAGAGCTTGAGGACTGTCTTGCAGGCGTGCTTGCAGCTCCTGTCAATGTTGAGCTCCTCTATGAGCGCTGGCATTTCTACCAGTACCTATCGAATGTGCACCGCATATATGCAGGCAGTTCCAACATGAAGAAATCCCGCTCCATCGAGATGGAAGGCTTTCTTCAAGGGCTTATCAACCGTTTTCCTCACATATATGGGGTATATAAGAAGGTAATCGTAAAATTCGACCCTGACCACTATAACTAATCCCCAGATAACCGCTGTAACACAATTATACATGAAAAAGTCCCAATCTGATACCTATTGCATAGCGCAAAGTATCAGATGGGGACTTTATTA
>OGDC01000506.1_pt1 | contig 10302 bp, 5 predicted proteins | sample 1570331 | NCBI WGS metagenome assembly OGDC01 (sample SAMEA2582167, study PRJEB24529) | metagenome
ACAGACTTGCCAGCTTCCACTGACCGCGAACGCCGCCCATGTTGTTGCCGCAGTCGTTGTCGGTGGGAGCGCGCCAGAAGTTGGGACGGGGAATCTCCTGAATCATCTCCTTGCCGGCATAGCGGTAGGAAGTCAGACCGCCGTTCAGATCGGAGAACAAAACATCGAAATTCTCACCACGGACACCGATGTTGTGTGTACCGTACGTAACGGTAAACGGCGTGACCTTCTTGCTGGGAATGGAACGAACCACAGCGATCACACCCTGTCCAAAGGCGACTTCATGACCTTTCTTTGCCCAGCTGGTGTCCTCCTTCAAACGGAAGCTGATGGTCACTGCATATTCACCGGGGAGCGCAGGAACCATAAACGGCAGCGGGAAGCAGGAACGCTCTTCGGGAGCAACATCAATATGGGTCAGTTCCTGTTGCTGATACAACTTTCCATCACGATGCAGCAGTGCAACGCAGTCGAAAGCATCCGTAGAGGTGAACAGGTTCTTATTCCAGACTTCAAAGCCAGAGTTGTCGATGGAAACGGCGATGTTCTGATAGCAGAACTTGACCTCCTGCATTTTGGGAGAAGGAGCACGATCACCACCGTAGGCAATGCCGTTTCCGCTGAAATTATAGTCGGTAGGACGCTCGCCGAAGTCGCCGCCGTAGGCTTGGAACCACTTGCCGTAGCGGTCTTTTTTCCAGATGGACTGGTCGATGTAATCCCAGATGAAGCCGCCCTGATAGCCGCAGTCCTTCTGGTCGGCAAGTTCCGTATACTTGTGCAAAGCACCGTTGGAGTTGCCCATAGCATGAGAGTATTCGCACTCGATATAAGGCCGCTTATCGCCCTGTGCCAGATACTCTTTAATGTCCTTGACCGTGCTGTACATATGGCTCTCGATATCGGTGGTTTCGAGGAAGCGGGGATCATTGACCACACCTTCGTAATGCACCAGACGGGTGTCATCAAAGCGGCGGACCATCTCTGCCATCTGGAGCAGGGTCTCACCACCAAACGATTCGTTGCCCAGAGACCAGATCAGAACAGCAGGATGGTTTTTGTTACGCTGGTAAGTGGAATTCATGCGATCAAACAAGACAGCTTTCCACTCCGGCTTATCATTGGGCAAAACGCCCTCGATGCCGCGAATGCCCGCCTGATGGATGTCCCATGTGCCATGGGATTCCAGATTGTTCTCTGCGATCAGATACAGGCCATACTCGTCGCACAGGTCGTACAGTGCATCCTGATTCTGGTAATGGCTGGTACGGATGGCATTGATGTTGTTCTGCTTCATGGTGATGATGTCCCGAAGCAGTTCCTCATGGGTGTGTACGCCCACAGCACGACCCGTAATGGAGCTGAACTCATGACGGTTGGCACCCTTGAACACGATGCGCTTGCCGTTGAGCAGCATCCGATTGTTCTTCAGTTCGAACTTGCGGAAACCGACTTTCTGCCCGGTCACCTCTACCAGATGGCCTGCATCGTCCAGCAGCTCGATTTCCAGTTCATACAGAGCCGGGTCCTCTGCACTCCACAGGTGGGGGTTCTCCACCGCATGGCTGAACAGAACAGAGCCGCCGTTCAGTGCGATTTTTTCGGAGAACACTTCCAGTTCACTGCGGCGCAGGGTCAGACGGGCTGCGCCCTTGCCCTCCACCTGCAATGCAACTTCCAGCGTGGAATGAGCGAAATCATCCCCGGCAAACAGCGCTTTGACGGATACATCTTCCAGATGCACGGTGGGGATGGCGTACAGCCACACGCTGCGGAAGATGCCGGAGAAGCGGAAGAAGTCCTGATCTTCGCACCAGCTGGAGGAAGTCCACTTGAACACCTGCACGGCAAGTTTGTTCACGCCCGGCTGGAGATAGGGAGTCAGATCGAATGCGTGTGCGGAGAAGCTGTCCTCGGTGTAACCCACATAAGACCCGTTCAGCCAAAGAGCCATGCCGCTTTCCACACCCTCGAACTCGATGTGGACGGGCTTGCCCTGCATGGATTCCGGCAGCTCGAAGTATTTTACATAGCTTGCCACCGGATTGAACCGCTGCGGGATCTCGCCCGGCTGTACTTCTTCACGGCCATCCCACGGATACTGAACATTCGCGTACTGGGGAATGTCGTAGCCCTCCATCTGTATGTGTGCCGGAACATGAATGTCATCCCAGCCGCTGCAATCGTAATCTGTCTTTTCAAAGCCGGGGATGGCACTGGTGTAGTTCTTTGCGTAGGCGAATTTCCAGATGCCGTCCAGCTTCATAGCCAAAGAAGATGAGCCTGTCCGATATTCTTCGCGGGAAGCGTAAGTACGGAAACTTGCATGAGCATTCAGCACGTTTTCCTTGAAAAAGGTGGGGTCTTTTACTTTTGCAAAATCAAATGCAGCCATCGTATTTCCTCATTTACCTTTTATAATTTTATAATATTTCTCCAGCCTCCCCGGAGGAACCGCTGGATTCCTCCGGGGAACAGCAGATGAAGGAGAAATGATAATGGCTTCTTATCAGGCTGCTGCACGCAGCTTTTCATTTGCTTCTTCGACCTTCATACGAGAGAGGATGAAGGTGATGATGGCATCCAGAGCAAACGGAATCACCAGATACATGATCTTCAGCATCGAGATGCAGGATTCGGGCTGAACGGTCAGAGCGCTGTCAAAATGGCTTGCTGCCAGCAGCCAGCCGGTGATGGCAGTACCCAGGCCGCCGCCCAGCTTCACACCGAGAGAAGTGCAGGAGTACATCGTGCCATACGATGTCAAAAACATCCTGAACTATCATGGAATCCCCTTGGACAAGCACGTTTTTTATAGTGGCAGACTGCCGGATTACAAAATGCTGTTCCGAAAGATCATCCGGGAACTGCAACAATGTGAATATGGCTATGAAGACTATATTGCTTCTCTCTTCAACATCATTCTGCTTTTAGTAAGTAGGCAACAGCAGGAAAGCGAGAAAACAACTACGAGCATCCCGGAAGAAATCGAAGCTGCCGTTGCATACTTTAACGAGAATTATAACACAAAGGTCAGTGTGGACGATTACGCAGAATCGCTGCATATCAGTACGAACTGGTTTATCCGTAATTTTAAGCAGTACATGAAAATAAGCCCTGCACAATACATCCTGTCCCTTCGGATGGTAAATGCACAAAGCTTATTGGAGAACACCGAATACAATATTGGAGAAATTGCAGAGATCGTAGGGTATGATAACCCCCTCTATTTTAGCCGGGTATTCAAGAAAGAGTATGGTGTCAGTCCGGCACAGTACCGAAAGAATCTGGAAGAATCTACTGAAAAATGAGAAAGATTCCTTTACCAAAAGGACGCTGTCGCCTCCGGGTGAGAGGTTGCAGCGTCTTTTTGGTATCAGAGGGCGAATGATCTGTCAGACCGAACGGCTCTCAGCAAATTGGATACTTTTAGCTTGCATTTTCCTGTTCGTCAAGAATGCGCCAGCCGTCCATCAGGTCTGAATTTTCCATAATAAAGGTGTGGGCAGTATCCTGTCCCCACGAGTTGTCGTATTTCAGCATCAGATAATCGCTCAACTCGGTTCGATTTTTGAACTTCATCAAGCGATACGGCTCCTGAAAAGCGACCTTTTCAACGAAATATACTGCATCCGATGTGGGAAGCATAACGCCGACATGACCGATCATAAGAGAATTGTCCGTTTCAGAGAACTGATCGTGCAGGACCACGGAGACAAGACGGATCTTATCATCGTCTACAAAGGAGAGGCCGCGTTTCTTCCATTCCTGCTGAATCGTTTTCAAATGGGTAGGAATATCGGTCGTATTGGTGGTTTTGACCGAGGCGAACAGCGCATCAAACTTTTGCCGTTCATCGCCGCAAAGGGATTCCGGGTCAGAATCCAGTGTTTCATAGTCCATAAACAGGGTGTCCTCGGCTGAGTCAAGGTCTGCCTTGCCCGTGACGGTGATAAAATCACCGAACAGCCCACAGGCGGTGATCCGACAGTTCCAGCCGGGGAAGATATCGTATTTTTCTGTCCATGCGTCCTGCATGGAGTAAGGATCGTATTTCAGATCCAAAGGCTTGGCGTTTTCAAAACCTGTGGTGAGCCATGCCGGGTCTACAGCATTGTTGAACTTCTGAACATGATCAAAGAAGGTCCGTATCCGCAGGTCGGATACGCCGGCATCCTGCAAAAGTTTGGAAAGAAGAGCCTGTGTATTAGAATCTGCCAAATTGGAGTATTCGATTTGCTGAAGGACAGGCAGAGAAGTTTTTTGAGTGCAGCCCCCTGCCAGAAATGCACCGCAAAAAAGTGCAGCGGTGCAGACAAGAAAAGTTCGACGTTTCAAAAATGGTCACCTCGCTGTGTTTTTGGAAAGTTTCTTTAAGTGCCGGAGTCTCCACCATAGGCGAAGAGAGCAACGCCGTTGGACTCATAACGAATGGTATCACAGATAAACAAAGAAAATCAATGACTTCTGTCGTATTTGACCCTATATAATGTTGCAGTATCCATATCCCATACGGCTAACGTCCATGTGGGGAAAGACGATGCGGCAGCTTTCTGAACGATTTTCTTCATGTCGGACACAACAGGAGTATACCCAAGTTGGAATAAGAATTTTCCGTTTTTTCCGAATGGAAGGTTCAAATCGCTTTCCAGATAGACGGAGGATACCAACTTGCGAAGCGCGGCACGGCAATCCCATAGATTCCCCCATGCTGCAGTGGAAGCTTGAAGAAAAGCCTCGCCCACATCATAATAGGCCGTAATCGTGATGTGTGTATGGCTTTCCTCCGTATAGGATTTGAAAAGCCAGGAAGACCGATAGGGCATCTTTTCCAGACCGATTTCACATAGATAATGCTACTCCTCAGAGATGGGTTTCTTCTTTTTCATACATTCCTTCGCTTGTATAACGGCAGGCAAATGTTCTTCGGCGGGGCTTCTTCCGAGAAAAATCACTCGTGAAGATTGAAACGGGAGTTTTACGGTACGCAGTACCTGCAAGCAATGCAGACGTATATACATCTGCTTATTTTTCTTTGCAAAATACTTGTTGGGAACACCCAAACCCCTGAACTGCATCCCGTGGATGCAGGCTGTTTTAAGCAAACAAAAAGGAAAACTGTTTTACTTCTTGCGGAATTCTCCATACAACCACTCTGCCAATGCCGACATAATAGCCTTATACTTGCTGGTGTCCTCAAACAGGGAAGAGAAGGTGTCCTGCGCTTCGAGATAGCTGTCCTGTGCGGCAGTATCAAAAGCCTTGGGGAAGATGCTCTCGGTAAAGATCTGCGGGTCGGAGCTGCGCGCCAGCTTTGCCAGCTTCGGGTCGGCCAGCAGACGGTCATGCAGGGCGGTAAGCAGCACCCGGTCGGCATTGGTGAACTCACCCTTGAACTTCTCGTTGATCTTCAAAATGATCTCGTCCAGCGGCTCCTTGGGGTCGTGGCCGAGAGCGCCTTTCTGGGTGACTGGCTCGTAGACGCCTTTGTCGTGTTCCAGCTCGATGGCACCGGCAAAGGTCTTTTGCAGCTTGTAATACTCCAGCTGCAATTTGCCCTCCAGATCCAGCGGAGAGACCTCGTCCGGCGGCAGCAGCTTGAGGAGGTAAGCGCAGAATACATTCTCCTTGTGCAGCTCTTCATCGAACATCCGTGCCACCTGCGAAACATAGCCGTACCACTTGACAAGGCTGCGCAGCAGACGGCGGAACTGGTACCGCTCGGCCTGCGTTTTCTGATTGTAGCGGTCTGCCACGGGCTTCAGGATGCTGCTCATGCGGCCCACGGCGTTTTTATCCTGCTTGGTGCTGTGGAAATACTCCTTGGCAAAGGCTTCCACGTCTGCATCGGAATAAACGGCAAAACTCCGCAGTTCCTTCTGGGTCTTGTAAATGAGGTCGGTGTTGACCTCCTGCTCCAGAAAAGTCTCCTGATAAAACGGCTGGAAGGCCTCCCGGATGTCCTCTGCCTTGTTCACGAAATCCAGCACAAAGGTGTCGGTTTTGCCTGGACAGGTACGGTTCAGGCGGGAGAGGGTCTGCACCGCCTTGACGCCCTTCAGCTTTTTGTCCACGATCATGGTGTGGAGCAGCGGTTCGTCAAAACCGGTCTGGTATTTTTCTGCTACGATGAGCACATTGAAGTTGTTGTGAAACTCCTTTTTGGTCTGGCTCTCTGCAATGTGGCTGCCGTCGGCGCGGACGTTCAGGGACTGCTCCGTGTACTCCACGCCGCCGTCCGGTACGGCACCGGAAAATGCCGCTAAGATCTGCACATCGTCATAGCCTTGCTCGGCAATGTAGCGCTTGACCTCGTGGAAGTACCGCACCGCCGCCAGCCGGGAAGAGGTGACCACCATCATTTTGCCCCGTCCGCCGATCTTGTGACTGGTGGTCTCCCGGAAGGTCTCTACAATGATCTTTGCCTTCTGGCTGATGTTGTAGGGATGCAGTTCCTCGTACTTGCGGATGAGCTTTGCCGCCCGGCTGGCGGGCAGGTCGGGGTTGTCCGGGATTGTCTTGGCGATCTTGAAGCAGGTGGAATAGGTCATGTAGTTTTGCAGCACATCCAGAATGAACCATTCCTCAATAGCCTGCCGCATACTGTAAATGTGGAAAGGGTGGTGGCTGCCGTCCGGGTACTCGGTGCCGAACAGCTCCAGCGTGGCGGCTTTTGGGGTGGCGGTAAAGGCGAAGAAGGACAGGTTCTTGTGCCGCCCGTGGGAGGTCAACTCCTTCACCAGCGCATCCTCCGGGTCGATCTCGTCCTCCGCTTTGCCTTCCAGCTCGGCATATTCCCGCAGCGCATCCTCGGTGTCGGCAAGGGCGGCTTTCAGCTTTAAGGCAGAGGTGCCGGTCTGGGAGGAGTGCGCTTCGTCGATGATAACGGCATAGTTCTTCCCGGCGGTCTTGTTCACCTCAGTATAGATGACCGGGAACTTCTGCAGCGTGGTGATGATGATGCGTGCACCGTTGTTGATGGCATCCCGCAGGTCGCCGGAGTTTTTGTCCTCGCCGATGGCCTCCACCGCACCCAGCGTATGATCAAAACCGGAGATGGTCTCCTGCAGCTGTGCGTCCAGCACGGTGCGGTCAGTCACCACGATGACACTGGCAAACACCGGCTTGTTCTCGGTGTTGAACAGGGAAGCCAGCCGGTACGCCGTCCATGCAATGGAGTTGGACTTGCCCGACCCGGCGCTGTGCTGGATGAGATAGTGCTGCCCGGCACCCTTCTGCCGCACATCTGCCACCAGCTTGCGCACCACGTCCAGTTGGTGATACCGGGGAAAGATCAGGGTCTTGCCCTCCTGCAGGCTCATGAACTTTTGCAGGATGTCCATCATGCTGTCCTTCTGGAACACTTCCTCCCAGAGGTAGGCGGTAAGGTAGCCGCTGGGGTTGGGCGGGTTGCCTGCACCGCCGTCCCGCCCGGCACCGTTGGAGCCCTGATTGAAGGGCAGAAAGCGGGTGTCCTTGCCTGCCAGCCGGGTGGCCATCCACACCTCGGTCAGGTCTACGCAAAAGTAGCCCAGAATGCGCTTATTGAACTGGAAACACACCTCCCGCGGGTCCCGGTCGTGCATCCACTGCTGTTTGGCGTTCTCCACGGTCTGCCCGGTGAACTGGTTCTTCAGCTCAAAGGCGAACACCGGGATGCCGTTTACCGCCAGTACCATGTCCACCGAGTTGTGGGTGGTGTCGGAATAGAACCACTGCCGGTTGCAGGTGATCTCGTTTTGGGCGTAGCGCTGGGCATCCTTCTGGTTCAGCGCGGACTCCGGCTGAAAATAGCACACCCGGAACCGCCGTCCCCGGTGTTTGAACCCATACCGCAGCACCGAAAGCAGTCCGTCCGCATCGCAGGCATTGTTAAAGGCCGTGCAGAACTTCCGCACTGGGTTTACCGGGTTCTGCTTTTCAAAAAATGCCCACTCGTTGGGCTGGGTCTTTTGCACAAAGCGGATCAGGGTATCCACAAACAACCCCAGCTTGGGGTCGTAGCAATCCCCGTTGCGGGTGTAGCCTCCGGCAGGGGAGAGCAGCGCCGCCGCAATGTCCGATTCAAACTGCTTTTCGGTGGTAATGAGGGGCATGGTTAGACCTCCTTTTTATTTGTAGCGTTTGATAAGCTCTTTTGCGAGTAATATAGCAATTTTAGACTTTGAATAGTCACTGGATTTAATTGCTTGAATATTTCCAAGGGTTGGATATTGCGATTTTAATTCATCAACTGTGATGCCGTATAATAAAGGCAAAATGATTTTTTGTCCGTTAGCATTTTGACGGGCAAGAAATTCATTGAGTTCTCGTTCAGTCCACTCTCTTCCAAAGAAATTTTTAGAGATGACAATTATTGCAAATTCAGATTCGGCTGTCCCTGTAAGAAGTACTTGCTTGAAATCATCACCCCAAGATAAAACGTCCGTGTCATAAAAAACATTGATTCCTAGTTGTTTGATAACTTTGTTTAAGTCGTTGACGTAAGAAAGTTTGTCTTTATTTGCGTGAGAGATAAAAACATCGTATTTTTTACGAGTTATTTTGGTTTCAAGTGAAGAAGCAGAAGATTGAATTTTGGAAATACGCTTTTTATCATCAAAATAAGAGATGCCTTGCGGTGTTAAGGTAGCTTCCCACTCGCCTAAAATATTCGCATGTGGATAAGTGACGACACCATACATACGAAGCTTTTCAAATTCAGGGATTAAAGTGGTTCGATACGGTGCGGGAACGTCATCGGAAGAACCTTGAACATGGCGCAGTTCATTTCCGTCATATTTTTTTAGAATAGCGGCAAGGACTTCCTCAGAAGCGGCGTCCATAATTCGCATTCCATTTATAGAAGGCTGTCCATTTACAATTGAAGATGCAACCATTCTACGAGTTTCTTCATCAAATTTTCTTTTTGCTTCCCAGTCCATACTCATTTGCTTCTTTTCCTCATCTTTAAGCCATTCATCAAAGTCATCAAAATTGCCACGGACAATGTAAAAATGTCCGCCTATGACATTGAGGCTTTGTATATACCCCCGATTTTCTAACAAATCGAGAACACCTCTCATGCGAGCATAATCTTCATCTGGAATTTCGATTTCGTCATCAGGTTTTCCGGAAACACGTGATTTTAATTCACGCCACTGATTTTTCTCTCGCTTGGATAAAGTTACAGCCATATTTTACATCTCCCGTTTCCCCGTTACAACCTCATAAATCAAACTTTTCTTGTAGTTTTCCAGCTCGTTTATCAACTGCTCCTTCTTTGCAATCAGCCCAGCGATCTCGGCGCACTTAGAACGGATATGGGTTGCAATCTCCTGCTGCTCTTCAAGACTGGGGAGTGGAATCCAAATGTTTTGTAATTTTTCTTGACTGAGCTTAGGCTGTGCAGAACCGGTAATATAAGGATTGATATCCAATCCTTCAAGAGCATAGAACAAATAATAAAAATTCACTCGTTCGGTTGGTTTGAGAATGTGTGCATGATTATTAATCCACGCTTTTCCACAAACTTCATACATAAGTGGAAGATTTCGCATTCGCAAATTTGCGCCATCTTCGCCTATAAGCATAACATGGTCATCAATCGTGTAACCATCAATTTGATCAATTACACCAGATGCACCATAATAATCATACAGAACGGTGCTGTTTTGACTGCGTTTATCGGCAGATATGGGCTTTCGATATTGATCTAAGATGGTGCAAATGTGTTTTAGTTTGATTAAAGAAAAATCATGGCTGATTTCCCCAATCCACTCAACCCCGCTATCCTTCATCTCCCGCTCACCACGCACGCCTTTGGTAACAGCCTGCGTAATAACAGCTTGCTTGAGCTTTTTGTATTCCTCAATGCTGGAGCGAGTTTTGGAAAGGATAGTATCAATTTCAGAACATTTTGCATTCAAATATTGAGCAGACCGAATCTGAACCTCTTTAGGAGGAACGGCAAGTAACATATTTGAAAAATCCCAATATTGGATATTCTTGCCCTCACGAATGCCGACCGTAAGACTGTTTATTTTACTGATAAAACCATCTGATTTGAAGAGATACCGAAAAAAGTCATTAGAAAGGTCTTTGGTTGCATGAAATACCTGATATGCAGGGGAACAGACACCCTCATAATTTGAAAACTCAAAGCCACCTTGAAAACTACGCAGACTGATTACAAAATCTCCAATATGGATTGTTTTGAAAGCTCGTAAATCCGTGCTTTCTTTGACTTGAACAACGCCCTCTAACTGACTTTGTGGGATGACACCGCATTTTTGTGTGGGGTAAAGAAGAACGAGAGTAGAG
>OGDC01000536.1_pt1 | contig 9682 bp, 8 predicted proteins | sample 1570331 | NCBI WGS metagenome assembly OGDC01 (sample SAMEA2582167, study PRJEB24529) | metagenome
TGGCAGTTTTCCGGCGCAGTGCGGGACAGCTGGTCCCCCACCGTCCGGCCGCCCCGCCTCGGCGGCAACACCCGGATGGGCGTATTTGCCACCCGTTCGCCCTTCCGGCCCAATCCGCTGGGACTGTCCAGCGTCCAGCTGGAAGCCATCGAGCACCGGCCTGACGTCGGCCCCGTCCTCATCGTGCGGGGCGCCGACCTGATGGACGGCACCCCCATCTACGACATCAAGCCCTACATCCCCTACGCCGACTGCCACCCGGACGCCGCCGGGGGCTTCACGGCACAGACCCAGTTCCACCACCTGACCATGGTCTGCGACGCCGGCCTCTGGGCCAGAGTGCCTGCCGACCAGCAGGCCGCGCTGCAGGGTGTGCTGGAAAACGACCCCCGCCCCTCCTACCAGCACGACCCGGAGCGGGTCTATGGCATGGAGTTTGGCGAGCTGGAAGTCCACTTCAAAGTGGACGGCGAGGTCCTGACCGTCACCGGCATCGACCGCCGCTGACGCCGGAGGGACTGTTATGGAACTCCGAAACATCAACACCTTCCTTCATATCGCCGAGCTGCACAGCTTTTCCAGCGCTGCGCGGGAGCTGGGCTACTCTCAGTCGGCGGTATCGGCCCAGATCTCCCAGCTGGAAACAGAGCTGGGTACGCCTCTCTTTGACCGGGTGGGCAAGACCGTCCGCCTCACCGACGCGGGCCAGACGTTCCAGAGTTATGCCCGCACCCTTCTCATCACGGCCCAGCAGGCCAAGGCCGCGCTGCTGCCTGCCCGGGCCGTCAGCGGCACCCTGCGGGTGGCACTGGCCGATTCCGTATGCAGCACCTTCCTGCCCGACCTGCTGCAGCAGTTCCACGCCCTCTGCCCGCAGGTGGAGCTGGTGCTCCGCACCGCCACCGCCGACGAGATGCTGCGGCTGCTGAGCGCGAACCAGATCGACCTGGCCTACACCCTCGACCAGCCTCTGCTCCTGCCCAGCCTGACGCTGGCCGTCAATGTGCCGGAGCCGGTCTGCTTCGTGGCCCCCGCCGGGCATCCGCTAGCCGACAAGGCCGAAGTGCCGCTGGATGTTCTGGCTCAACAGGAATTTCTTCTCACAGAGCGGGGCATGAGCTACCGTGACGCCCTCGACCAGCGCCTCGCCGCCCGCGGGCTGTCTATCCATCCCTACATCGAGCTGGGCAGCGCCTCGCTGCTCTGCCAGATGGTGGAGCGCGGGATGGGGTTCTCCTTCCTGCCCGAGTACATCGTCCGTCCTGCCCTCTCCGCCGGGCGTATCGCCCGCCTCAGTGTCCCCGACTGCGCTGTCACCATGCACCGGCAGCTGTTCTATCACAAGGACAAATGGCTCACGCCCCAGATGAAAGCCTTTATTGAGCTGGTAAATCAATAAGCAAAAGCCCCGCACCACATCGAACGATGCAGTGCGGGGCTTCCTCTTTGTATTTTCGGTTCAGCTCAGCCGGTTCATCCGGACCGCCACATAGGGGTCCGGAAGCTTGAGTTCCTCGGCCAGGTCCTCTTCCGTGTCGTACTTGTCTGCCGCAAGGCCCACGAAAACGCTGCAGCTGTCGAAGCGTCCATCCGGCGAGAGAGCCGTTATCTTTGCCTCGCCGTCGGCGACGGCAGTCACGACACCAGAAGCGTCCACGGTAGCGACGCCGGGGTTGCTGCTGACCCATGTGATGGGGACATTCGCGCCATCTTTCACAGCGACAGACGCTGTGAGTGCCTCTTTGCTGCCCACCGTGCGGAGCAGCAGGTCGCGCTTATTCAGAGTCACCTTGCCGACATCGCTGTTGACGGTAACGGCGCAGCGCAGCGCCTGACCGTTGGTGGCCAGCGCTGTGATGGTGGTGGTGCCGGGCTTCTGGGCCGTGACAAGGCCCTCCGGATCCACCGTTGCCACCTCGGGGTTGCTGCTCATCCACTGGTAGGCATAGACAAAGGAGCCGCTCGTGTTGATGAGCTGCAGTTTCTGGCTGGGGTGGGCGTTGTTGTACTGGATAACGAGGTTGAGGGTGGTGTGGTCGAGGGCAGGCTTTTTGCTGGCCGCATTGCCGCTCTCCTTGCGGACAGTCACCTTGCAGGCAGCGCACTCGCCCCGGTCGGTGATGGCGGTGATCGTGGCCTCACCAGCGCTGCGGCCGGTGACACGGCCATCGCCGTCCACGGAAGCCACGGTGGGGTTGCTACTCATCCAGACGATGAAGTAGTAGTCGCTCTGCCCGCCGGTGTAAAGATAGGCTTTGGGGCGGGGGTCGTCTGCCGTGATCTCCAGCTCCATCTCGTTCACTTCCAGCTCAAAGTTCGCCGATGCTCCCAGCAATGCGGGGGCCGCCTGTGCAGCAGGAGCTGCCAGAAGCAGCCCGCTCAGCACAACCGCCGCTGCCAGCCGTGTGATCTTATTCATAGGGTAGCACTTCCCTCCTTTGGATAAGGTTTATCGCAATGTGCTCTGCACAAAATCCCTCTCACTATTAGTTTATTGTACACGCACCCAAAAGAAGGGTCAAGTTCTTCGCCAGAAGTGTCACAATTTCGCGCACCTTTTCGTGAAAGGCACTAAAACACCCCCGCCAAATTTATACAAATCGTGCAGACTGTATTTCACCAGACAGCAAAAGAGCCGCCGCACTTTATACAGGGCGGCGGCTCTCAGATGCCGTAAAAATCAGTAATTCTTGGCCTTCAGCTCAAAGTAGCTCTGGGGATGTGCGCAGACCGGGCACTTGAGGGGAGCAGACTTGCCGATATAGGTGTAGCCGCAGTTCCGGCACTGCCAGACCTGCTGCTCCTCGCGGGCGAAGACCTGATTGTTCTTCAGGTTCTCGGCCAGCTCGCGGTAGCGCTCCTCGTGCTCCTTTTCGATCTGTGCCACCATGGTGAAGAGAGCAGCCAACTGGGGGAATCCCTCTTCCTTGGCCTCTTTCGCCATGCGGGGGTACATCTCGGTCCACTCGTCGTGCTCGCCGCCCGCTGCCATTTCCAGGCAGGTCATGGTGTCGGGGATGGAGCCGCCGTGCAGGGCTTTGAACCACATCTTGGCGTGTTCCTTTTCGTTGGCGGCCGTCTCCTCAAAGATCGCGGCCAACTGCTCGTAGCCTTCCTTCTTGGCTACGCTGGCGAAGAAGGTGTACTTGTTGCGGGCCTGGCTCTCGCCTGCAAATGCTTCCCACAGGTTTTTCTCGGTCTTGGTGCCCTTGAGTTCCATAATCCATACTCTCCTTTATTGTTGTGTGTATGTGCTCGCCTCCGGCTGCAACCGGGGCGTTCCTTCTGAGAGTATTATAACAGAATTCGAGCTCAAAATCAAGAATAATTCCTATTTATTTTGAGAATCATTTTCAATTAGTGCTGCTTCAGCGCACAGACTGCCAGGCTGAGGGCGCTCCATGCGGCCTGATACATCAGCACGGCGGCAACGGACAGGGTGCCGATGCTGCCCGCATAGGTCAGCAGCACACCGATGGCCACCGAGAACCAGACCGACACCAGCTGCACCGTGGTGGCAGCCGTCTCGGCGTTCTGGGCCTGCTCGGCGGCGCGGAGACCGCCGATGAGGCTGACGAAGCCCGCATCGTGCAGCATGCAGCAGCGGGCGGCGTTCTCCGGCTGCGCCGGGGCGGCGTTCAGGGCGTCGCACTGATCCTGTTCCAGCAGGGTAATCATGCCCTCCGGCAGATGGTAGGCGTCGGTGATGTGCCTGGCGGTCAGGCTGGGGTCTTTGCAGGTGACCAGAAGGCGGATGTTCTCCTTCTGCAGCACTTCCAGCCCGCGGGCCGCATTCCGCCCGCCTGTGGAGTGCAGCACGAACATGGCGTGGAGATTGCCCGAAACCGCCAGATACAAGATCTGCAAGGTCCCATGCTGGGAGTGCTCTTCCTCGTACTCCGTTTCGGGCACGGGGACGCCCTCCTTTTCCATATAGGTGCGGTTGCCGATCAGGACACGGTTGTTATCGCACCAGGCCGCAAAGCCGAGACCGTAGTGGGTCTCCAGATCCTTGACGGGGTAGAGGATGTCGGTGCGGTCCTCAATGATCTGGCGGAACAGGCCGCGCAGAGTCTCGCAGCTCTGATTCAGGATGCTGGCCGCATAGAGGATGGCGCGGTCGATGCGGCCCCCCTTGAAGATGCGGATGTCCTCCAGATTCACGCTGTCCGCAGTGAAAAGCTCGTCGGCGTCCACCTGCACGGTGTCCACGCCGCCCAGTTCTTCGATCGCGGCCCAGCCGGGAATGACCGCACCGGCAGCGGCGGCGCTCTTTTGCAGCCGCAGGGTGGCCAGACCGGCCACCAACGTGGAGGAGAGCGGAGCGCCCATGCAGAGCATGGCGGTCATGGCCGCAGCCATGCCGTTGAGCCCGCCGCCGAACAGCAGGAACGCCAGACCGCTGAGCACCGCAGCCCCCAGCAGGATGTACGACGTCTTGCGGGCGCGGCGCTCACTGGCGCGCTCGCCAAAGCTCTGTTCCAGCAGGGCGTCGTCCCACTGGACCGGGCGGCTGAGCAGGACCCAGGGGTCCTTTTCGTCCAGACTGCGGGCAAGCATCCGAATCAGGTCTTTGTCCCTGACCCGGAACGCCCCCTGCAGCCCGGCCGGGTCTTTGGTGGCCAGGTCGTAGCCGTTTTTCACAGCAGCCAGCTGCACCCGGCTGCCCAGCAGGGCCATGAACATCCCCAGCGCCGCGATGCCGGACAGCAGCGTCCAACTGGACGTCTGGTAGCTCCTGGCGTTGAGCAGGGCGATGGCAGCTTCCAGCGCCGCACCGCATGCGGCCAGCGCAGGCATGGTGTCCGCACTGGGGCGGCGGTCTTTTTTCAGGCCGCTCAGGCCGTCCCGCAGGACGGGGTAGGCCACGGCCAGCGCCGCAGCCAGCACCAGCAGGTTGGCGGCGTAGAATGCCGCCGGAGCGACGACCGGGTCCAGCGAGGCAATGGGTGCCAGCAGGCCCGCCGCCGTCAGCCCGAAGTGGAGCAGCACCACAGCCAGGATGCCGCTGAGCACACAGCGCAGCGTGAGTTCTGCGCTCATCTTATGCAGTTTCTCGCCCACGGTTTCGGGGATGGACTCTTCGGCAGACTCTTCGGCAGCTTCCTCTGCTGGGGCCGCAGGCGTCTCGGCTGCGGATGCTTCGCCGGGCGCGGCTTTTGCAGCCGCTTCCGCAGGCTGGGCAGCTTCGGCGGGTGTAGCATCCGGTGCGGAGACCGGCGCTTCCGGTTCCTCCTCAAGGCCCACCAGCGGGATGCTCATGCTGTCGTCCATGCTGGACGGCGTCTCACGCGTGGGGGCCGCAGGCGCGGCTTCGTCGTCGCCTTCCCCAAAGAAGCGGAACGGCTGGGTCGGCTCCGGTCGGGCCTCTTCCGGCTCCGACCTGCGGGTCCGGTCCTCGGCGAAGACCATCTTCGGCATGGCCGCGCAGGCCTTTTCCTCGGCCTCCAATGCGGCGGTCTCGACGCCCAGCACCTCCTGCGGGGCGGGCGTGTCTGCTTCGGGCCGGGCCGGTTTCGGGGCCGGGAAGAGCAGAGCCTTGAGCTCCTGCATCTCGGCATGTTCCTTCTGCTCCTGCGGGGTCAGCGGGCCGCGCACATAGTTCTTCTCATATTTCGGCTGCTGCGGCTGCGGAGCGGGCTGCTTTTCGGCAGCCGACTTCCGCTCGGCCGGGGCGGCCGGGGCAGGCTGCACCGGCGATTCCGGCTCCTCTGCCACAAAGAAGTCTGCGGCCAGCTCCAGATCGGCCTTCGGCTCCGCGGCCTCGTCCTCCCCGCCCAGCCGGATCTCACCCGTCGGTGGAAGTTCCTGCGGCATGGCAGGCTTTTCGGGGGCAGGCTCTGCCTCCTCCTTGGCGCGGCCCAGGATGCGGCCCAGGATGCTGCTCTGGGTCTTCTGCTTTGCAGGCTCCTGCTTTTCGTCGTCCCGGTGCTTCATCTCATCGGGCACCTGCGCCACACTGGTGCTGAAAAAGGTGCGGAATTTTTCTTCCTTGGCTGCGAGGTCCTCCGGGTTCGTTTTTTCAAAGCCGTTTTTACGGGCATCATTCTTCGCCATTCGTTGTACCTCCCTGCTCAATCTCTGCGGAGCAGTCCGCGTTTATTCGCCTGCTCGCTGGCTCTGGATCTCATACAAAATGATGCCAGCCGCCACCGAGACGTTGAAGCTGTCCACGCCGGTGCCCTGTGCGGCCATATCCAGCCGCACCACGCCGTCGCAGAGCTTTTTCACCAGCTGCGAGACGCCGCTGCCCTCGCTGCCCAGCACCAGCGCGATGGGGCCGGTGAGGTTATTCTTGCGCAGGGGCACACCGTCCATATCGGCACAGTAGACGAAAACGCCCTGGTCCTTCAGGCGGCGGATGGTCTCACCGATGTTGGCCACACGGGCCACGGGCAGGCGCTCCGCAGCACCGGCGCTGGATTTGATGACGGTGGGGGTCACGGAAGCGCCGCCCCGCTTGGGGATGACGATGCCGTGGGCACCGCAGAGCAGTGCGCTGCGCATCACCGCGCCCAGATTGTGGGGGTCTTCGATGCCGTCGCTCAGCACGAGGAAGGGCGGCTCCCCCTTCGCCTTGGCCGCTGCCAGCAGGTCTTCCACCGTGGCATACTCGATCTCGCTGGCAAACGCAGCCACACCCTGGTGGCTCTCGGTGCCGGTCATCAGGCGGAGCTTGTTGGGGTGGACCCGCTTGACGGTGGCCCCGGCCTCCTTGGCCATGGCGGTGAAGTACGCCGCCACAGCGGGGGCCATGCCCTCGGCCAGCAGCACCGTGTCCACGCCGGAGCCGCTCTTGAGCAGCTCGGTCACGGGGTTCTTGCCGTAGACCAGGCTCTCATTCTTCGGCGTGTCCTCCGCAGCGCGGCGGGGGCGGCGCGGCATTTTCTGTTCGTCCATTGTGTTCTCCTTCCATTTATCGAAAAGGGACAGGCCCTTTTTGTTTCACTGTTTACGAAATTCGACAGATTGTCATAGTAAAGTATAACATAACCGCCCCGCCTTTGCCATAGGATTCTCCTTTTTTCCCACCTGAATTTTGTCCCGGTCGGCAGCGGGCTGCGCCCTTGTCATTTTATCGGTATATTTTTTTCGGCAAAAGTTTTCCACATTCGAGTCCATATACACTTTGTAAAACGGGCCATTCTTTTCCACATGTTGAAAACTCCGTTGAAAGTGTTCAAAAATCAAGCATCTGCGCCCACTTTCCGGGTGGAATTCCACACTTTCCACCGGGTTTTCAACCGTGAGGAAATTTTCCGTGCAGAAGCCGCCGTACTTTTTGTAAAATTCAAGTCGGAAATATGACTATTTTTTGAACGTCTCGTTCCCGCATTTTGCCACAATCTCCAACATCATTTTGACGAACGGGAAACCATGTTGAAAATTTGGATTGATTTTATAGTTTGTTTGGGGTATACTAGCCTTACAGGTTCGTTAAGGGATACGCAAAGTCGCATTCTCAAACGACTTTTCACCCCAATAATATGAATTTGCGGAGGTAATGAATAATGTTGGTAAATGCAACCGAAATGCTCATCAAGGCACGCGACGGCCACTACGGTGTGCCCCAGTTCAACATCAACAACCTGGAGTGGACCAAGGCTGTGCTGACCGCCTGCGAGGAGATGAAGAGCCCCGTCATCCTGGGCGTCTCCGAGGGTGCCGGCAAGTACATGACCGGTTTCAAGACCGTTGCTGCGATGGTCAGCGCAATGGTCGATTCCATGGGGATCACCGTTCCCGTTGCTCTGCATCTGGACCACGGCACCTACGAAGGCTGCAAGGCCTGCGTGGAAGCCGGTTTCTCTTCCATCATGTTCGATGGCAGCCACTACTCCATTGAGGAGAACGTGGAGAAGACCAAGGAGCTGGTCGCTCTGGCACATTCCAAGGGCCTGAGCATCGAAGCTGAGGTCGGTTCCATCGGCGGCGTCGAGGACGGCGTCGTGGGCGCTGGCGAGATCGCAGACCCTGCGGAGTGCGCAAAGATCACCGATCTGGGCATCGACTTCCTGGCAGCCGGCATCGGCAACATCCACGGTGTCTACCCGGCCAACTGGAAGGGCCTGGACTTCGAGGCTCTGGACCGCATCCACAAGGCCACTAACAACATCCCCCTGGTCCTGCACGGCGGCACCGGCATCCCCGACGAGATGATCGCAAAGGCCATCAGCCTGGGCGTCTCCAAGATCAACATCAACACCGAGTGCCAGCTGGTCTTTGCTGAGGCCACCCGCAAGTACATCGAGGCTGGCAAGGATCAGCAGGGCAAGGGCTTCGACCCCCGCAAGCTGCTGGCTCCCGGCGCTCAGGCCATCATCGACAAGTGCAAGGAGAAGATCGAGCTGTTCGGCTGCGCCGGCAAGGGCTAAATCCTCTCGCTCCACCAAAGAACAACACAGCGGCCCCGCAACGTTGGAATCTCCAACGCGGCGGGGCCGCTTTTTCTGTATTTGTTTTGAGATTTAACCATATCCCACGATGTCTGCCCGCTTTTACACCCGTTCTTCCAACCGGGCATCTTTTCCATAACGGTCAAACCGGAGCCACAGAAATGCCGCACCGATCAGCAGATTCGCGATGGTATAGGGCCAGACCGGAATGCGGATAAAAATGATCGACCCAAGCGCCAGACGCAGGAGTTTGCCGATCTCATAAAGCACCAGAATATAGAGTACCGTAAATGCCACTGCCTTCACCTGATGCTTTCTCGGCGGAAATCCGACCTTCTCCATTGCGCTCCGATAGAGGTAATAAAATCCAAGCACACAAATACACAGCTGCAACAGAGAAGCCAGCGTAACGTCGATTTTGAAATCCGGTACGACCGCCAGAATTGAGGGTGTCATCACCAGTGAGGCGACACCGTATCCCCAAAAGCAAAGCACAGAGATCTCAAAAATCAGAAAATCGGGCCAGCGCAGCGGCTTCATGCTCGGCTTTACCTCATTCACAAAGGTTTCGGCATCCGTAATAAACTGGAACAGCTCGCAGCCCTCTTCATTGGCGCGCATCGCGATGTCGATCAGATCACTCTGGACGACTTCTACGCCACAGATGTCGAATGTGACACTGCGTAGATAGGCGATCACTTCTTTGAGCTGTTCCTGGCTTGTTTCAGTCAGCATTTTTGTACGCATTCGGTTTGCCTTTCGCAATGCAAAATACTTATTCATCTGGCTCCTCCTTAAAAATTTTTTCCACCAGCTGACAGAGCTGTCTCCAATCCTGCCGAAACTCAAACAGCGCCAGCCGCCCTTCCTCTGTTACAACGTAATATTTCCGACTTGGCCCCTTGGGGGAAGGTCTGCGTTCTACCGTGACCTTTCCCTGTTGTTCCAACCGCAGCAGCAGCGGATACAGTGTGCTTTCGCTCAGGTCTGAAAAACCGAGCTGTTTCAGATTGATCACGATCTCATAGCCATAGGTCGGCTCTCTGCTGATGAGTTTCAGAACACAGAACTCCAAAATACCCTTGAGAAGCTGTGTGTTGTTTTCCACCGGGGACTCCTCCTTTCTTCTATCTTGTATTACGTAGTAGCTTGTCTATATTGTATTACATAGTAGTATTTCTGTCAAGCCCTGCTGTGTTCGCATTTCTGCTAAAGATCACACCGCATTTTTGTGCAACAAAAAACGCCCTAAGATTTCTCTTAGAGCGTTTCGATCAAGTCGGCGA
>OGDC01000538.1_pt1 | contig 9677 bp, 9 predicted proteins | sample 1570331 | NCBI WGS metagenome assembly OGDC01 (sample SAMEA2582167, study PRJEB24529) | metagenome
GTCTCCGGCTGTCCGAATTTTGATCTTCCAGTCGCGATCCGGATATCGCACGCCATCGCCAGCTCACATCCACCTCCCTCAAGGAGGGAGGCTTTTCGGAACCGCAACGTCAAAGGCTCCCTCTCAGAGGGAGCTGTCGCCGCTAGGCGACTGGGGGAGTTCCCCAAAATACTTCTGTATTGGGTCATTTCTGTCAATTACGGTCTTTCAAGGGCCATCGTGCGAACTATTCAGTATAATCTGTCACTCCATAGGAAAATCTTTCAGCCCATACTCGGTACACTTCATTTGCCGCATTTCAATATTGTGATTTTTGCATAGTTCTTTTATAGTTGCCTTTTGCGCTTCTGGAATCTTCGCTCCGAAATATATTTTAGACGGTTTCTCGAACCAGTGCAACATTCCTTGACCTGCCAATTTCCCCTCGGCATCTTCTTGCTTTACCATTTCTAAACCGAGATTTATAATCAGACGCCATTCTTTTTCATATGCCCAGTCATCCAGCTTGCTCATGGCAAAGTAATCATATAACGTAAATGACGGCTGTTTATGTTCTGCCATTCGCTCTTCCATAAGTGCTATTGCATTTGGAAGGCTTGGAGCATACTTCACCGGAAAGAGACGATTCTTTATATATGGATCTACTATTTTTGAAATGTCGTATTCAAAGCAAATTCCTTTATGCTCATTGGCGTAATGGCTCCACATCGGAAGGTTCGTCAGCTTTTCTGAAAAGCTCGCAACACGCAAGGCGGTTTGAAGAGTATAATTAAAGTATTGGTTTAATTCTATAAGTTGTTTTTCCGCCGTACTACGAATAGCATCTCTGGTAGCTTTCTTTTCACCATCAGAGCAATCTGTCATTTTTAAAAAATGTTCAACAAGCTGTTCAAACCAGTTCTCTTTTGAAAACACTTCTTCAGGTAATTCTTTTCCCCAAATTTTTTCAAACGCCTTTTTGTACGCTATCGAATCAAAATAATCACTTAAACTTGAACTCAACATCAATGAACTTGAATCGAATGGGTCATTTAGGCCTCCAATAAATGGAATATATATCAGACCCAGAATTTCATCTCGAACAAAATTCATGTTATTTCCAGGTCTGAATCGATAAAGTTTTTGTGGCAGATTTTTCTCCTTAAGTTCCAATGCTTGTCTATGATCTTCCACTTCGCCAGATAAATATAGTCTTAAAAACTCATCTTTCCAATCCATGAAAATTCTCCTCACCCAAAATATTCCTGCATCAGTGCCTTTTTCATCAGCTCCAGCTTCTCAAGGCTCTGCTGTATAGTCTGCTTCTGCTGGTCTACACGCTCCACAAAGGAGGCAAACCGGTTTTGCAAGGAAAGCGGCGGAACAATAAATAGATACTTTCTTTGCGCAGTGATTGGAACCTGATTCCGTGTCGTCTGCTTCATGTCTTTTGTATACTGACGAACAAAGCCTTCACTCTGCATATAGGCTTTTAAGTAAAAGGGAAGTATACGCTGCTTATTGCATCTATAAGCTGTCAATGATGTTCCTAAAACAACCTTGGTTTCACGAGTGTGTAAAATGGCTACTGGCCCCACAGTTGCATTGTGTGCAAATAGCACATCTTCATCCTGTGCAATGCCCTTTCGTAATTTAGCCGCCCTTTCTTCCGTAAGATGTTTAGCCAACTGTAAATTTACATTATCATCTATGATGCAGTTAGCACTGATATATGACACGCCGCTCTCTACAAATTCTTCATTGCGTGGATAATCACTGCCATGATTTCCATCTAAGTGATATGTAATAGCGTTATCATCGAGCATTTCTTGCAGTGATTCCACTTTAAAGCCGAAAGGATTGGAAATTGGGTCTCCAAACATCTCCACAAACCGTGCCTTTACCAACTCGTCCAGTTTGGCAAGCTGCTGTTTGCGCAGAAAGATTAAGTTACTTACTTTATTCAGCCTGTCTGAAATTTGATGCTGTTCTTCCTGAGATGGTATAGGAACGCGAACTTTGCGAACCATATCGCTATTTAAATTGTTAACGACACCACCAACCGCCATTGATTTGAACCTTTTATAAGTAATCGGAGCACTCAAGTAGTAATATAGAAATTTTTTATCGAAAACATTGTTTTCATCTCGTAAAACAAGCCATCCATCGTGGATGCAACCATCAATTTTTAGAATGTAAGGTCTACCAAAACTCATGGAATTGGATAATAAAAAATCTCCGGGTTTCACATAACGAGATTTTTTCATGCCCACGGGCTTTATTCTTTGCGCCGTTTTAGTGATATACATGGATTCATCAGCGTCACCTATTTTTATCCAATTAATACCGTTTTCATCGGTCGTTATAAAATCATCGATAGGCCGTGGTGAACCACCGCGCTCAATGGTACATACCTCTCCCAATTTAACATATTTCCATTGATTCATCACACCATCTCCTCCAACTCTGCCAAACCCTTGGTGATCTCCATTTCCAGCTCATGCAGGTCGGCAAGGATCTCCGTGGTCGAGGGATACTCCACCGGCACATACTCGGTCTCTTTGTACTTATCGATGGACAAATCGTACCCGTTGGCGGCAATTTCTTCTTTGGGCACAAAGAAGCTCTGCTCGGTGCGCTTGCGGTCGGCTTCCGCGGCGAGGTTGTGGAACCGGGCAATGATGTCCGGGATGTCGTTTTCCTTCACCTCGGTGCGCTTATCGTCCAGCGAGAAGCCGTCGGCTTTCATATCGTAGAACCACACCTTGTCGGTGCCGCCCGCACCGGTCTTGGTGAACACCAGCACCGCCGTGGACACGCCCGCATAGGGCTTGAACACGCCGGAAGGCATGGAGATGACCGCCCGCAGCTGGTGGTTTTCGATAAGCTCTTTGCGGATGCTCTGGTGCGCCTTGCTGGAACCAAACAGCACGCCGTCCGGCACGATACAGGCACAGCGGCCGCCGGTTTTCAGCATCCGCAGGAAGAGCGCAAGGAAAAGCAATTCTGTCTTTTTGGTGTTGGTGACGGCTTTCAGGTCGTCGTTGATGCTCTCGGCATCCACAGTACCCTTGAACGGCGGGTTATATATTATCTTAACCCGCTGTGGAAAAGTCTGTGTAATACCTATCTTCATACGTCAAACACCCGTTCTTGATGTTTTTGAATCTCCTGCTGGAGGATATAGCACCCTTCTCAGAGTATCAAGACTAAAGTGCACTCACGGTCTTGACACTCTGAGAAGGGCGCTATGCCAACCAATTAGGAGATCCAAGGTGAAATATGTCTTCGATTGATTAAACCTTCGAGCATTCTCTGAACTTAGGATACTCATTAGAATGGGGGTTAAGATAATTGCAAGGCAGACCGTGTACTTGCTACAAATGGAGTTTTGCTTCGACACGCTGTCCTTGTAGTCGATCTCCGGGTTCGTGATGGAGTGGAGCATCAGGTTCATGGCCGAAATACGCAGCATGGTGCGGTCCGTGTCAAAGCCGGTGAACATCGGGCCGGCAAAATGCTGCCACTGCTCCGGGGTCATGCTGTCCTCGTAGTGGGCGCGGAGGTACTGCGCGCTGGACACCAGAAAGCCCGCCGTACCGCAGGCTGGATCACAGATGAAGTCGTCGGGTGTGGGCTGCACCAGTTCCACCATCATGTCGCGGATGTGCTTGGGCGTGCGGAACTGGCCGTTCTGCCCTGCTGTTGCCAGCTTGCCCAGCATATACTCGTACAGGTCGCCCTGCATATCAAGGTCGGCAATGTCGTGGGTGTATAGGTCTTCCAGCCCGGTGATGATCTTTTGCAGCACCTGCGGCGTGGGAATGAGAAACATGGCATCGTCCATGTACCGCGCAAAAGCGGTGTTGCCCTCGTCCGGGCGGGTGGGATCGTCCTCGATCTCCACCAGTTCGCCGTTCGCGTCAAAGTCCGGCAGACGGCCATACTTCATCTTTTTGATGGCAGGGAACACCCGCTGCTGCATGGTCAGGAAAATTTCGCGGGAGTCCTTGTCCTTGAAGCGGCTCCACCGCATAGATTGTCCTGCTTCGCTGGCCGGGAAGATGTGCTCCATCTTCTCGCCCGCCATGTTCTCAAAATCTTCGGTAGCAAGTTCTTTCTCGTCCAGTGACCGGATGAACATGAGATAGGTCAGCTGTTCAATGACAGTCAGCGGATTGGTGATGCCGCCTGCCCAGATGTCCGTCCAGATCTTGTCTACCTTATTTTTAATGGCTCCTGTTACCATGCGTTCCTCCTGAATGTTTGCCAATCGCAAACGCTTTGCATCTTGAATTTTTGGTGATAATATCACAATTTTATTATAGCAGTGTACGGTTGTATTTTCAATGTAGAGCGTTTAACGGAAGTGCTTTCTTTATCGCAAGGCAAGAAAGTAGTGAAACGTTAAAACAGCAATTTTCGATATGCAATTCAACGCTGTTGCATACGCACCCGGAGTTCACCCGCATCGTATTCCATGGTCTGCGGCATTCCAGCGCCACCTACCAGCTGATGATCTCCGGCGGTGATGCAAAAACCGTGCAGAGACTGTGCAAATGGCGTATAAAAGGAAAATCCCACGAGGATTCTTACGATTCTTCGTGGGATTTTGGTGCGCTCGAGGGAACTCGAATCCCTGGCCCTCTGATTAAAAGAATCAAAGGTGCATCATTCGTCGAATCCTAAAAGCACGAAGAAACGCAAATTCATTCGCATTATCGCAAGATCCATATTTGCACACACCGCATTATTTGCATACAGCGGAATGCTTTGCAACCGTTATCCAGCTATTTAGGTGTGCAAAAATGTGCAGACGGGCAAAACAAAGCCCAATGGACAAATCAACCACCGGTTTTATGGCAGGGTTTAGGACATCCGAACAGACACCGTTTGATATAGAAATGAGGTTCACCATGAACAAACTGCTTTCCTGCCGCTACTGAGAAAAAGCAATCCCCACAGCCGCAAAAACTGAGTTAAACGGACTGTGGGGATCGCTTTTATGATGAAGGAGAAAGAAGAAAAGCTTTTTTGGCTTTTACTTCGGTCTTTCTTTTTGGGGGCTGTGCAACAGCCCCGTCTTTTATTTCTCCGGCAGCTCTGCCCACAAGGGCAGGCGGTGCAGCGCACGCACAATGTTGCACTTTTCTAGCAAAGTACCATCTCCATCGCAGACGGTGGCATACCACATGGGATTGTGCAGTTTCTGGGTCTCCGGGTCCACAAGCAGGTTTCGCTGGCTGGCATACTGGAAGTGCAGGTGGCTCAGCAGGCCGCCCGTCTGGCGGGCTGTGCGGGGCGGCATGGGTTCCATGGCCAACAGGCAGCGGAAGGGCCAGTTTTCCGGCATATCTTCCGCCACAAACAGAGCGTTTTCCTTGCCTTCCAGACCTTTTTCCAACACGCTTTCCAGATGATACACTGCCTTGCCCAGACCTGCGCCATCTTCGTCCAGCCACTCGATGCAAAGTTTCTCCCCTACCGCCAGAGTGATGTTCCAACCGCCGAGGGTGTGCGGATTTTCCGGACTAGTGGTCACGCAGGCTCTCTGCCAGAAGACCTTTACTCCGCCGCAGAACATGGGCATTGCTGCAGCAGCTGTCTCGGCATCCTGCCATGCACGGGTCAGATACGGATCACTGCTCGTGAGATAGGCTTCAAAATTCTGCCACCGGCCCAGCCAGTCATTTGCATGGTATTCCATTTTCCATTCTCCTTTATATCGCAAATCAAAAAATAGTGCAGCATTCAAACAACATCTTTGCGACATGCAATTCAGCGTTATTGCCGTTGCACGAAAAAGCCAACTTGCCATCAATCCTGCAGGGCTATAATACGGTCGCACCAGTCGGCGGCCAGTTCTTCATCGTGTGTAATGGCCACAATGGTCTTGCCCTGTGTTTTGAGTTGCTGCAATAGCCGCCCGACCTGTTCCATATTGCCACGGTCCAGACCGCTGGTTGGTTCGTCCAGCAGAATGAGTGGTTTGTCGCTCAGCATGGCTGCTGCCACTACGACCCGCTGCTTCTGCCCGCCGGAAAGGCTCATGGGGTGGCGGTCGGCAAGGCCGTTCAGACCCAGCGCCTGCATCACGGTATCCACCAGTTTCGGGTGGGCTGCCCCCAGCAGAATTTCTTCCCGCACGCTGTCACTGAACAGCTGGTAGTTCACATCCTGCATGACCAGAAAGCTTTTGTGCAGGCGGGTCCTTGCGTTGGCCGTCTTGCCCTCCCACAGAATCTGCCCGCCCAGCGGCTCCATCAGGCCGCAGAGAGTTTTGGCCAGGGTGCTTTTACCAATGCCGTTATGCCCCATCAGGCCCACGATCTCCCCGGCAGCAAAGCTCATATCTGGAAGCGCCCGGATGAGGCTGCGCCTGTGGTAACCAAGGGTCAGGTTCTGCACTTCCAATATCGGCACCCCGGTGCATTGCATCGTCGTTTTTTGCCGCAACTTCTCCCGACACGCAGTCAGGTCCCGGGCGCGCAGACCTGCGTTCTGCAAGGTCGTCTCCGGCAGGGCGGCAAAGTCCGCAGCCGTCCAGACGGCTGTCAGCTGCCCCGCCTCAAAAAAGAAGTAGCGATCCACCACATCCTGCACCCAGGCCAACCGGTGTTCGGCCAGCACAATGGTCATGCCCACCTGCTTCATTGCGGCGATCATATCGTGCAGCTGCCGGATGGCCCCGGCATCCAAATTGCTGGTGGGTTCGTCCAGCACCAACAGCTTCGGACCAAGCATACAGGCCGCTGCAAAGGCCACCCGCTGCTTTTCGCCGCCGGAGATCTTGAACACACTGCGATCCATGAGAGCTTCCAGATGGAACTGTGCCACCACTTCCTGTACTCTCTGACGGATGGCTGTGGGCGGCATCCCGCTGTTTTCACAGGGGAAGGCCAATTCTGCTGTGGTGTCCACATTGAAATACTGCGTTTTGGGGTTCTGAAACACGCTGCCCACCAGTGGTACATACTGCTCAATGGCTGCGCTCCCTGCCAGCAAACCGCTCACCGTACAGCTGCCGGTCAGTTCTCCGGGATAAAACATCGGGGCAAGGCCATTCAGCAGGCGGGAAAAGGTCGTTTTACCGCAGCCGCTTCGACCACAGAACAACACGCACTCACCGGGCCGAATCTGCAGTGAGATATCCTGCAACGCCGGTTCTGTGCTGTTCTGATAAGCAAAGGAAACATTGTTGCTTTCCACCAGTGTTCTCACAGCAGTATACCCCCCTTCCACAGCAGCGGTAGCGTACACAGTGCCGGGTAGATGAAATCCCACACAGTCAGGTGCAGCTCGGTCATGCAGGTATGGGTGCCCGGCAGGCCGATGCCTTTAGTCAGTGCCGCTACCGAGAGGTCCTGCGCGACATTGTTGCCGTTCATCAGCAGCGGCATGAGGATGTATTCCAATGACTGCATCGGGTGCAGCAACAGAGCCCCCTTGCCCTCAGCGATGCCGCGCAGGGCCATGGCGTTGTGAATCTGGTGGTAGTCCTCCTGTACGGTAGGGAAGAACCGCACCACAACGGCGCACGGGATGATGACGCTTTCCGGCACATGCATCCGCCGCAGGGCACTGGTCAGTTCCCCTACCGTGGTGGTGGAAAAGGCATACGCACCGGTAATGATGCAGGGCAGCATCATGCGGATGCCCACCGACACCAGCGACAGCAGATTGAGTAGAATGCCATCCCCTGCCAGCGGCACCACAAACAGATCAATGGCCAGCAGGCCAAAGTAGACCACACTCAACCGGATGCCGGTGCGAGTGTGCCCGGAGAGGAAAAACAGCAGCAGGAACAACCCGGTCGCTACCGCCTCGGCCCCAGTCCCAACATGGAAAAAGAGCATCAGGTTGGCCAGCAGCAGCAAATACAGCTTGGCACGTGGGTCCATGCGGAATCTCATGCCACGATCCCCGCTTTCTCAAAGTGCTTTTTCATCATGCGCTGGCCGAACAGCCCGCCCAGCACGGCGCAGACCAAAATCGCCGCTATAGCCGCAACGAAACTGCCGTTGTTGATGGGCGCAAACAGCGTATCGATGTAGGCGGCATCCTTGCCGCGGGCGGTCAGGTTAGCGATGTAGGCATCCTTCATGAACCACAGCGGCAGGATCGGGCCGGTGAGACCATACGAAAAGATGACATAGCTGGCCAGCAGCACCTTTTTGCTGCGGTACTGGCTGCGGCTTGCCACCCAGTCTGCCAGCACGCCGCAAACGATGTTGGCGGCAAAGGACAACACAAAGTGACCAGACATAAAAAAGAACAGGCCCATGACAAGACCCATGATGCTGATGCCGCCAAACTTCTGCAGCTTGGCGGCCAGCAGCATATACACGCTGCCAGAGATCAACGCCGCCACTGCCGGCAGCAAAATGTTGCCAACACCCGGCAGTAGCGCACAGCTGAAGGTGGCAATAGTCACCAGCACAAAATAGATGGCGGTGAACACACCAACAGAAATCAGATCCGGGATGGTCAGTTTTTTGGAATTCAGGTTCATAGAGTACCTCCGTTTATTGTTAGCTGTTTCTAACTTTCAGGTGCATAAAAATGCCATGATTCCTCATGGCACACTTCAACCAAAAATCTGTGCACAGATGCCCTGGGCCATCCATAGCAGTATCTGCGGATAATCCTCGCCCAGCTTTTTACGCATGGGTACGGTCAAAATCAGGCTGCGTAGGGCGTTCATGGCCTGTTCCTCCGGGATATCTGCCGCTTTGTTCTGCGCCAGAAACCGGCGGAACACCGCATATTCCTGCTCCTGTTGAGCCCTGCATTCTTCTGACGGGATGGCGCACAGAATTTCCGGCGCATCCTGCTCCCAGAAACGGCACAGTCCGCTTTCATCCAGCGCACGGCAGCCTTCCAGAATGGCGCAAGTCAGCTGCTGTGCTGGCGTGCCCTTAGGCTGTTCCAGCAGCTCCATGGCCGGGCCGTACAATTCGGTATGCATCTGGCGCAGCAGCGCATAAAACAGGTGTTCCTTGGACGGATAAAACAGGTAGAACGCTCCTTTGGAAATGCCGACGCTGTCTGTCAGCTGTTCGACCGTGACCTTGCGCGCGCTCTGCTCTTTGACAAAGCGGCGAGCGCTTTCCAACAATTGTCCGGTCAGAACTGTGCGTTCCTCCGCAGTAAACGCAATTGGCATGTGCTTCCTCCTTGTGACTCGTTTTTCAATCCAGTCACAGCATGGTTAGAATAGCACAACCATTGATTTCTGTCAAGTGGAAGGGGTTGCTAACTTTTTTGCGCATCCAACTGTTCTCTCTTTGCTGACTGCTATTCTCAGATTCTTCTGCAATTTCACCGGTGCAATTGTTCTATATAGGAATTGAGTTCGCTGCACGGCGGTATTCCCTGCTTATCGCTGCCCCTGCCATGTGTATCAGGGAACAATTCACGCCGACAAGGTAATTGCGTATCTTCCTGAGCGCAGTGAATTTGAAATTATCCAGCATCGGAATGTCAAAGACGTGCGGGAAATCACGCCGCTGAGGGTCTACAGTCCGCCGTTCAATACCTTCAAATCGTCAACAAAATGGGTTCACGATGAAGGGAAAAGCAACCGCTATTTCAATGAATTGTATCAATCGCAGAACTGCTGAATTTTATGTTGCATCAAATAATAAGTCCTACTATCACTGCTTTACTGCAATAAAATTTGCAAAACCATCTTGACG
>OGDC01000541.1_pt1 | contig 9618 bp, 8 predicted proteins | sample 1570331 | NCBI WGS metagenome assembly OGDC01 (sample SAMEA2582167, study PRJEB24529) | metagenome
TTGAAAATGCGGTGCTGTTGAAGCCGCAAACACCGGAGATGCTTCTGGAGGAAAAACAGTTTCAGGAGCAGGTCTATGCCGCTGTGATGAAGCTGCCAGAGAAACAGGCAAAGCGAATTTATGCCCGATACTATCTGGGAATGGCGGTAAATGAAATTGCCGAAGTAGAAGGTGTAGACCCAAGCCGTGTCCGAGACAGTATCCGCCGTGGATTAAAGCAGCTTGTAAAATATTTTTGATAAAATTTCATTTGATGCGCCTGTTTTTTGCCTTTTTTGTCAGTGTTAATAAGAAGGACAAGTTTTCCTCCTTCATCAGTACATTGACAATCGAATAGACAGCACAACAGGTACATAACCCATGTACGAGCGAATGTGAAACGCCGCGAAGATGGAGCCGTCAGGGAGGTGATGAAAGAACTGCTTCGGAGCGATCTACGATTTCATAAAACGGATTGTGGCAGATTCGGCGCGATGACTGCATGGGGGCTTAAAGATACTTCCTCACGGCCCGCCAAAGACTTGGGGGGAACCCTGCGGCACACGATACGAACGGTGCTGCGGAGTTATGACAGCCGCGCCAACGGAGACCTGTTGTGTTCCCATCGTCAGGGGGCGTGGCAAATGTGATGAAAGCTGAGTTATATAAATAGGAAGCGTTTGCAGCTTCCTGTTCAAAATCAGATACCATGCGCTGGCAGTTTCGGCTGCCAGCGTATTCATGTGGCTTTGAACAAACACGATGACAAACTTGACAGATTGGAGGAAATATGCTTTATGGAAAAACTTATTACACGAAAAGAAGCAGCAGAAATTTTAGGTATCAGCATTGCAACGCTGGACGCGGCCCGTAACAATGGTCTTATTTCTTATGTGCAATATGTGCAGAATGGCTGTGTGTACTTTACTTCAGCGGGCCTTCAGGAGTATATCGCAAAATGCACCCACAGAGCAAAGCCAGCAGAAAAGAACGCAACTTATCGTAAACCTCGCAGAGCTGGAGTGTGAGCCGGTCCGTATCCTTGTCGAAATCATAATGGTCTGATAAAACATAGATACAGCGCTGGAGTCTATTCTTAGGAGGTGACGGAATTGGCAAAAAGAAAAAGAGCAATTCCACAATACGGTACAGTTACGCTTAACGGCATAGATTATTATAGAACGCGGGTTCAGAACGCAGATGGAAAACTGGTGGCCCTTTATGCGAGAACACCGGAAGAATTATATGATAAAGAGTTGGGAGCATTAGAGCAGATCGACAACGATACATTCTGTCGGAAATCCCCGACGGTTGCAGACTACTGTGAAAAATGGCTTTTGATGCAGTCGGTTCATGTGAGGGCAACCACGCTGATAGATTATACCTCAAAGGTCAGACGGCACATTATAAAAGAACTGGGACAGATGCGGATGGCAGATGTGACACTGGATGACATTCAGCTTGCACTTGTTCCTGTTTCCGAGAAGTCCGCTTCGGTATATAAGTCAGTGGTTATCCTGTATAAATCCATTTTCCGTGCAGCAAAGGAAAGTAAGATTATTGATAACAACCCAACGATTTACCTTACAGCCAAAGGTGGAGGCGTTCCGCAGAAGGACAAAGCTGCATTGACGGATGAACAGGCCGCCAGACTGCTGGATGCCATTCAGGGACTTCCGCCGTATGTATTTGTCATGTTAGGGCTGTATGCAGGATTGCGGCGAGAAGAAATTCTTGCCCTAAAATGGGATTCTGTATATCTGGATGTGGATTGCCCTTATTTAACGGTACGCAGGGCATGGCACACGGAAAATAACAGACCGGTGATTCTGGATGAGCTGAAAACGAAAGCCGCGCATCGAAATATTCCGTTGCCGGTTTGCCTGGCGGACTGTCTGAAAGAGACAAAAGCTAATTCACAGTCAGAATATGTAGTGTCGAACAGAGACGGTGATCCGTTATCCTATACGCAGTTCAAGCGGCTCTGGCAGTATATTGTGACCCGAACTGTCAAGGAGCGTTTCTATTATCGCTACGAGGATGGAAAGCGTGTAAAGCACACGGTTACGCCGGTCCTCGGTGAAAAGGCAGCACATAACGGAAAAGTGATTTACAGCTTAGATTTTGAAGTGACGCCGCACCAGCTGCGGCATACATACATTACGAATCTGATTCATTCGTCCGTAGACCCGAAAACGGTTCAATACCTGGCGGGACATGAGAGCAGTAAAATTACGATGGACATTTACGCAAAGGTCAAATACAACAGACCGGATGAGCTGGTAAGAACAATGGGTGGTGCATTTGCCCAGTGGGATGCAGCACAGGCATAACATTATAAAAGCAGGAAACAACGCAGGAGCGAGGCAAGGATGTCTCGCTCTTTGTTTTTCATAATCCGTATCTTTGATTAAGTTAGTGCTTTCTGATAAAAAGAAGGTGTGAATTTAAGAACACTCATTATCAGGAAAGGAAGATTTGTATGGCTAAGAAAAAACAAAGCGTTCCAGAGTACGGAACGGTTACAAGAAAAGGAACACTGTATTACAGAACCAGAATTACAGATGCCGATGGAAAGCAGGTCAGCTTATATGCGACCACCTGTGAAGAATTATATGAAAAGCAGTTGGAAGGCCGGAGACAGGTGGAGGAAATCATCTTTCGCCGGAAGCATCCGACGGTTGCCGAGTATTGTGAGAAATGGCTGCTGATGCAGTCTGCAAAGGTGTCTACGGCCACTATAAAAGGATACAGACAGAATATGAAGAATTATGTCATCAACTCTCTGGGAGATATGTATATGGAGGAAGTGACTGCGGATGATATTCGTCTGGCGCTTGTTCCGCTGTCTCAAAAATCGAAAGGACTGTATGATACGGTAAATATGCTGATTAAGTGTGTGTTTTATTCGGCAGAGCGCAGTCAGCTGATAACCGATAATCCGTGTGTAGGAATTTCAGCAAAGGGCGGAAAAGCATCGAAAAAGAAAGATGCCTTAACAGATCAACAGGTTGCGGTTCTGTTGGATACGGTGAAAGAGCTTCCGCCATATCTTTTTATTATGATTGGTTTGTATTCCGGCTTGCGTCGGGAAGAAATTCTTGCATTGCAATGGGATTGTGTATTCCTGGATGAATCCACACCATACATTTCCGTGAGACGTGCATGGCGCGCGGAGCATAACAGGCCGGTGATTTCTACCGTTCTAAAGACAAAAGCAGCTAAAAGGGACATTCCCATTCCGAAGTGCCTGGTGGACTGCCTGCGGGAAGCAAAAGCCAATTCCATATCGGAGTATGTGATTGCGGACAGTGAGGGACAGCCGCTTTCCTATTCTCAGTTTACGAGAGTTTGGCAGTATGTAGTTGTTCGTTCTGCGAAAGAGAGAACTTACTATAAATATGTGAATGGACAGAGCATCAAATATACCGTCAAGCCGACATTAGGAACAACGCAGAGGAACAATCCCAAGATTCGCTATACCCTGAATTTCGATGTAACACCGCACTTGTTGCGGCATACCTACATCACGAATCTGCTCTATGCGGGCGTTGACCCTAAGACAGTTCAGTACCTGGCAGGGCATGAGAATAGTAAGACAACTATGGACATTTACGCGAGGGTCAAGTATAATAAACCAGAGGAACTTTTCGAGGTAGTGAATGATGCTTTGAACCAGGAGAATTTCGATGAAAAATCACTGATTTCCATGGTTAAGGAATAGGACAACCGACAACAGAAAATGCGAAAAAGCCCGTAATATCAAGGGAAAACGCACCATAGAGATGTTTAATACGGCTTAAAGGCAGCTCGTCGTGCTCCACAGTTCAGCAAGCGATAATCGACTGCTCGGACTATATAAAAATGGTTCAAAAACCCCGGAAAATCAAGGTTTTCCGGGGTTTTCTTATACCTAAACGGGCTGATATAGTTTGACCTCATTTGACCAAACGAGAGCCGATTTCATTCCCCTTCGGGATTGCGCGGCAGATTGTCTGCCGGAACGGAAGGGAAGGGATGCGATGCCACTCACAGAGACAGAGAGTTATCGGGAATTGATATGAAAAAACACTGGCTATGAGACGTGAAACGTATCATGCAAAGAAAAGAGAACAGACAGCCTGACAATATGCATATGATTAAGATACATTAGTTGCGGAATTGATGAGAATAAGCTGGAGCGATGCAAATATTGTATTAGCTAAAGAGATATGGTATTGTATAGATAGTTTAACAAATAGGAATTTTGTAAAGGAGACATTTTTAATGACTATGAACAAGGGTGTTTCCGTAAGAATAAACAGGATAAATCTCAATAGGGAGAAGAGTGAAAAATGATAGAGGCGCTTTTGGATTTCTTTCAATTATATACGGTGGATGCCGATTATTTACCAGACTTTTGGATTACAATGATACTTCTTTATCTGAATGCAGGTCTGTATCTTAACGACCTATATAATCTGGTGAAGCGCAAGTCAAAAGCGGAAACATTCAGTCTGATGGCGATACCAGGAGTCTTTGCAGTAATTTTCGTGTCGATGCTATCAATTTTTGCGCATGTACCGAATCTGCAGAGCATAGCTTCACAGGCCAAACGCCTGAGCCTGCTTATAACGGCAATACAGCCACAAACGAATCTTGCGCTGCTTCTTATTGTATTTCTTTATCCGATTCTATGGGGAATCGGGCTCTTACGACAAAGGAGGCATGAACACGGCAGCCGCAAACGCTGGGTGCTGTCCTGCATTCCTGATTATATTGCATGGATCATACTGATATTGGGCATCGGTTATCACCTGTTTTTCGGGGAAAATATCCTGAATAGTGTTCTGGAAAATGCGGAGGATGGAGATTTACTGGCTCTTTATGGCTCCCGCAGAACCTGGCTCTATATATGGATGTATGGAATTTATATCCTTGTATGCAAGGAAGTGGTGCTGCTTGTCGGCCTTTTGTCTGAACTTTTGTTAATGCGAATTCCGCTTCGCTACCATAGTGGGCAGAATGCTGATACCTTTGTCAGCTTTTATTATCTGTTTTGCCAGAATGCCATTTTTCGTGGGATTTCCCTGCTGGAAGCTGAGTTGGTGATTCCGCTTTGTGGAGTGATGCTTCGGGAAGCGGCATCGCCTTTCAGTGATTACTCGTCGATTATGATATACGCAGTCTTTTTGCTGCTGACAGGCGCAGTGTTTGTCGTTCTTATCGCCATTGGTCCGGTCATGCGGACACTTTCCTGCTTCGCTGCATGGGGACAGCGCAAGCAGATCAGAGAGCTTTTCTGTACGGAATATTTTCTCATGCAGCCAGTTTCCAGCAACAGATCGTTCACGGTCACTCATCATTTTATCATTGACGAACAGGCCGCCGCCGGTGTTTACTATATTCCGCTTCTCACAGACATCAGCGGATGGACCTCCCCGAGAAAGAAAGCAGGCAAATGGAAAATGCTCTCTTTCGCAGATGGCAGAACCCTTGAATTGTCAGAACACGAGGCAGAAGCCGCCAAGGAAATGCTCTCTTATGCATCCAGCCGTCTCCATGTCCAGAAGATAACCGGAGAAAATTGGAGCAATAAAAACAATATGCCTGTCACAGAGGAAACCTGGAACCCACTCATAAGTCCGGCAACAACGATGTATCAGAAACTGGTCAAGATATTTTTATATCTGATGGTTATTCTTTTTATGATGAGCTTTCAGATACTGAAGTAATTGAAAAAAGAAGAAGCAGGCAAACGAGTATATAACTATCAAGAGGGCGATTATATGAAGCTTTGGATTGAATAATATACAATTCAAGCTTGTCGGATTGTAAAGACAGAGCCTTATGCAAGGGGCAGGAGAAAGGCTCCGCTCTGATTGAGGGCGAAGCCCCTTAGCCGGTCAAGGGTACAACCATTGCCCAGTTAGTGGCGTTTCGCCACTAAGTACTGGGTATTGCTTGTAGCAGAGCTTCACAGGATGAAGCAGCTTCGTTGCAAATCCCTTCGGGAAAAATTAAATATTGTTATTATTAACAGACTGAGTAGAGAGATTTACTTGGTCTTTTTTTGTAGAAAAAAAGAAAGGAAGAGTTTCAGTGAATTAACTACCCCCATGCTGAATGAATTTGTGGAAGAGATACTTGTCCATGAAGCGGATTATTCCAGCGGAGAAAGGGTACAGGAAGTGGAGATTTACCTGAACTTTATCGGGAAGTTTGAACTGCCTGTAAAAGAACCGACTGCGGAAGAAATTGCAGAGCACGAAAAGCTGAAAGCACGCAGGGCAAAAAAAGCAGAATATAACCGCAGATACATGGAAAAGCGGAGAAAGCGTATCGCAGAGGAAGAACAGAAATCAAAGGAAGTAACAGTAAACGGTTAAGGGTATGGAGGATAGAGAGCTTATGAAACAGGAAGAAATCAGAAAGTGTACAAAGGTTATGGAACTGTTCCGCAGTATGATGGATGAATTGGGAGATATGTGTGTGGTATATGATGAAAGGTTCGGCTTTATTGTACTGGAGTATTACATGGATGGGTATTTTGAGAATAATTCCAACTACAACAGTGCAAGAAGTGTGTGCATGAGTGTAAGCAGAGTTTCCGGTGCAGGATAGTGTGGTGTGGGAAGTATTACTCTAAGCGGAGAAAAAGGTAGTGTTTGATTTATTTGATATTTCTGAAAGGGGTTGAGATAAAATATTGGTTTAATAGTTTAATTCGTTTTAAGAAAAAATGAGGAATCTTTTAATCATTTTAAGTGCATAACCCGTTATTATATATATACAGATATTCAATGGAAAGGAGTCTGATGCGTGTTGAGTGATGACGAATTAGTGGAACAGATTCTACTTGGAAATGAAAATGCAGCAGAAGAATTGATAAAACGCTATTATACATCTATTTTACGTTACTGTAGGTTGCATTGCTCTAATCTGGAAAAAGCAGAAGACCTGACTCAGGAAACATTTTTGAAGTTGTTTAAGAATTTATCCGGATATAAAGGGAAAAAGAAATTTAAGGCTTATCTATACACGATTGCAAATCATTTATGTATTGATGAAAGTAGGAAGGTTGAGTTTTCTCCATTAGAAGATGAAGAAAATATAGTGTATGAGTATAACGACATAGTTCGGCTAGAGGATAGGGCAGAGATAAGCTATTTTTTGAATTTTTTATCATCAGAACAAAGGGAAGCAGTCATTCTACGCTTTGGAGAACAACTTAGTTTTGGAGAGATTGCAAAAGTGATGGGATGCAATATGCGAACAGCACAAAGCAGGGTTCGTAATGCTTTAAAAATTATGAGAAAGGAGCAGGAAAATGAAAGATAAAAAGTTGAAGGGATATTTACAGCAATCTTTAGAAGAGGAAGTACAGCCTAAAAGATTAGAGGAAACGATTAAGCTTTGCACTGAAATTGTACGGGAACAGGAAGTGACTAGGGCAGAACCGAGGACAGGTTTCTTTCACTATCTTTCAGATGTATTTCGCTTTGAAGGTATTCCAATATTTGGTTTGCAGGCAGTAACGTTATTTATAGTTTGTTTAACAATTGCCAGCATTGCAGACGTGCCAAAGAATATACCAATTTTTATGCCGCTGTTTGTATTGGCTATCATGCCAGCAATTTTTAAAAGCCAGTATTATGGAATGAGCGAGATTGAAGCGGTAACAAGAGCTTCTGGTGCCCAAATCACGTTAGCAAAGCTGGTTTTGGCTGGGGCAGCTAATTTGGTGTGTATAACAATTCTTTTGTGCATGGAAGTTTATTTGCAAAATTCTTATAAAGAGATTGGACAGATGGTTCTATACTGCCTTGTTCCGTACTTAGTGTGTATGGTTGCGTTGCTGCGTTTGATCCGTTTGCAAAAGAAACAGAGTTTACAGATATGTGCGATTGTAATGCTGGGTTCCTGCATTTGTTGGGGGATGTCAGCAAGAATATTGCCATGGTTATATGAAACATCAGCAGTGGGGGTGTGGATTGTTTTATTTTTGATTTTTGCTATGTTCTTTATAAATGAAATTCATTATATTGCAGAGATGAGAAAGGAAGGAAAAATGTATGGAATTGTCGCTTGATCGTTTAACAAAACAGTATGGCAGGAAAATAGCGGTAGATTGTGTTAGTGCAACCTTAAAGCCGGGAGTATATGGTCTTTTGGGGGCTAACGGTGCAGGTAAAACAACATTGATGCGTATGCTATGTGCTGTTTTGGAGTCAACCTCAGGGGAGGTATTGCTGGATGGAAAAGAAGTAACTTCGATGGGGGCAGATTACCGGAATGTGTTGGGTTATTTACCACAGGATTTTGGATATTATCCAAATTATACTGCGGTGGAGTTCTTAATGTATATTGCAGCACTGAAAGGAATACCGAAGAATGTTGCAAAAAAACGTGTGACTGAATTGTTGGAAGTGGTTGATTTAAGCCATGTGGCAAACAAAAAAGTAAAAACTTTTTCCGGTGGTATGAAACAAAGAGTAGGAATTGCACAGGCGTTACTTAATAATCCGAAAATTTTGATTTTGGATGAGCCGACTGCAGGACTTGATCCGAAAGAGCGTGTCCGTTTTCGTAATCTGCTCTCAGAGTATGCAGGCGATAAAATTGTAATTCTTTCCACACATATTGTATCGGATATAGAAGCAATAGCAGATGAAGTGCTATTGATGAAAAAAGGAAAATTTGTATTGCAGGGTACGGTTCCTGAGTTGATTCACAAGGCAAATGGTAAGGTTTGGGAGCTTTCTGTTTCTCCACAAGAAGCTAGACAATGGCAGACAAAAACAACGGTTGCTAATTTACGGCACGAAGGAAAAGAAATTATATTGCGTATTATTTCAGACAATATGCCTAGTGAGCGAGCGGTTCCTTGTGAAGCTACATTGGAAGATCTTTATTTATTTTATTTTCCCACAGAGGAAGGAGTGAAATAGAATGGAACTATTTTGGTTAGAGCATAAAAAGTTATGGCGAAAGAAAATTGTTAAAATATGTGTGTTGTTGTGTTTTGTTTATTATGTAATTTTTGGAAGCATACTTTCGTTTCAATGGTTCAGTTTTGGCAGTTCAGATGACTATACAAGTGCTTTTGGCAATAATTTTGATGGATATACAGTAATAAAGGATAGTCAGGGATATGCACTTTCATTTGGTGGAGAATTGACGGATGAAACCTTGCAGCAAATAGTAAGTGATTATCAGCAAATGGAAGCTGACGGTATGGAGGAAGAACTGGAAAAGACAGACTGGCAGATAGTTAATAGTTGGCTCGGAACATTGTATCCGGAGCTTCGAGATACCAGTAATTATAAAACGATGATAAGCTATGTTGATCCGGATAAGTTAACAGGCTTCTATGAAAGAAGACAGCAGGTGCTTGATGAGTTTTTGGAGGTCAGTGGTCAGGTAGGAGCTGAAAAAGAGTATTTACATCAGATAGAGAGAAAGGTAGAAAAACCATTTCGTTATGAGTGGGTAGAAGGCTGGTCAACGCTTCTTGGTAGTATGGTTGCGGATCTGGGAGTTGTGATGGCTTTGTTTCTCGGTATTGTTTTATCCTCTTTATTTGCGGGCGAATGGCATGATAATACAAGCACACTAGTATTGACGACTCGAAATGGCTGGGGAAAAATAGCTCTTGCC
>OGDC01000544.1_pt1 | contig 9602 bp, 10 predicted proteins | sample 1570331 | NCBI WGS metagenome assembly OGDC01 (sample SAMEA2582167, study PRJEB24529) | metagenome
GGAGCCGGGCAAGGGTTCGGAATTTTCCATTATGCTGCCTACAAAATGAAAGTAAACAAGCGAGGTGTTTCTATTATGAATGAACGAGAAAAAATAATCCGACTGTGGTTTGATATGTGGCTTTATCAGAAAGATATGGGCATTGATGATATTTTTGCGGAAGATGTACTCTATACAGAAAGTTGGTGTCCCCAGTATAGCAATCGTAAAACAGTAAAACATTGGTTTAATGAATGGAATACTCGTGGTAAAGTCATTATTTGGGATATTAAACAGTTCTTTCATAAAGAAAATCAAACTGTCGTAGAATGGTATTTTAAAAATGAAATGAATACGGGAAGCGTTGAAGAATTTGACGGTATTTCCTTAATTGAATGGACAGAAGATAACAAAATCAAATCATTAAAAGAATATGGTTGCAATCTGAATAACTATAATCCATATCAACACAGCGATAACCCTCAATTTAGAGATGAAAAAACAAACTGGTTTTAAAACTTAATCAAATTATATCCATATACATAAAGTAGTTAGTCTTAGGATTGACTGCTTTTTTCTTGCCTAAAATTAGATTGGAGTGATGAAATGAGCGATATTTTTAAGGATATGCAGGCAAACGTCGGCTGTGATTATATTTCTAACCTGCCCTCTTACAAGCGTAAAGTGTGGCATGAAATGAAGCGATTACCGCTTACGAATTATGATATAAAACAGTTAGAAGATTTTTCAAAGTATGTGTTTGGTATGTCGTACCAGACCTTAAAAGATGTGATGAAACAACAGAAAGGACGTGAGGAACAATGCAGGAAACAAGGGTGCTGGTGGAAACGAGAGGAACAACTGGCGAAGAAACAATATCATACTGGTTCGACCTGCCGATAGATGTTGCCGAGTTTGAAGAAAAGTTAGGTATCGGTGCAGAAAGTGGGGATTATCGTATTATCGAAAAGGTGTTGCCTTATGCTGATGAAGTCCACGAACACACCAGCGTGTACCAGCTCAACGAATTAGATTTTATGTACCGCCAGCTTTCAAGTGATATGCAGGAAGAATATGTATCACTACTTACGGTGTTTGAAAATTTAGAAGCACTTTATATTTGCAGGAACGTGATTATTGTTTATCCCGACTGTAAAAGCATGATAGATGTTGCAAGGCAAAAGCTGATGAACGACCCGATGTTCAAGCATTTATCCGAGGACTGTCAAGAATACTACTTTGACTTTGAAGCCTACGCTTCTCACTTGCAGGAACACGGGAAATTTTTAGTAACGGAACACGGTATCTTTGAACTGCCAGAGTAGGAAATGAGGTGGTGCTTATGATTGATGATATGGCGGTTTATATTGCTAATCTTGGCAAATACAATGAGGGCTATTTAGTCGGTGCTTGGTTCACGTTCCCCATTGACGAGGAAGATGTGAAAGAAAAAATCGGCTTGAATGAACAGTATGAGGAATACGCTATCCATGATACCGACAACTTTCCCATTGCGATTGGCGAGTATGTTTCCATTGAAGAACTCAATGAGATGTATGAAATGATAGAGGAACTTCCCGACTATATTGTAGAGTGTCTGGACGAATTTATCAGCCACTATGGGACGCTGGAAGAAGTCGTGGAACATAAGGACGATATTTACTATTATCCCGACTGTGAAACCATGACAGATGTTGCCTACTACTACATAGACGAATTGCAGGCACTTGGGGACATTCCACCCAGCTTACAGAATTACATTGACTATGAAGCCTACGGGCGAGATTTGGATATGGGCGGTTGCTTTATTGAAACAAGCCGAGGTATGTGCGAGATACCATATTAACGCTGGAAGATCAGCGACAAGCATTGTTGCTACTGACAGCGTATTTCTCTTTAAGGGACAGTCTGAAAATGGCTGTCCTTTTCTATTTTGAAAGGAGCTGAAAGAACTTGAAAAAGATTAAAAGCTACACGGGTATCTGGAACGTGGAAAAAGTCTTGTATGCAATCAATGACTTTAACTTACCCTTTCCCGTTACCTTTACACAGATTACATGGTTTGTGATTACGGAATTTATCATCATTCTGTTTGGGGATATTCCCCCACTTTCCATGATTGAGGGAGCATTTCTCAAATACTTTGGTATTCCCGTTGCTCTCACTTGGTTCATGTCGCAGAAAACCTTTGACGGAAAGAAGCCGTACAGCTTTTTGAAATCACAGATAACCTATGCCCTGCGACCAAAAATCACTTATGCAGGAAAAGCCGTAAAACTGCATAAGCAGATATTGAATGAAACAATCACGGCAGTAAGGAGTGTGAACTATGTTCCCGATAAAATATATTGACAATAACCTTGTCTGGAACAAGGACAATGAGGTGTTCGCCTACTATGAGCTGATACCATACAACTATTCTTTTCTATCCGCAGAGCAGAAATTTATCGTGCATGACAGTTTCCGACAGCTTATCGCACAGTCCCGTGAGGGTAAAATTCATGCGTTGCAGATTGCCACAGAAAGCTCAATCCGCAGTATGCAGGAACAGTCAAAGAAGCTGGTAACTGGAAAATTAAAGGAAGTTGCCTGCCAGAAGATAGACGAACAGACCGAAGCGTTAGTATCTATGATTGGGGACAATCAAGTGGACTACCGCTTTTTTCTTGGCTTTAAGCTCATGGTTACAGAAGAACAGCTTAATCTGAAGAACATCAAAAAATCGGTGTGGCTGACGTTCACAGAATTTCTCCATGAAGTGAACCACACGCTGATGAATGATTTTGTTTCCATGCCGAATGATGAAATCAACCGTTACATGAAAATGGAAAAGTTACTGGAAAATAAAATCTCCCGTCGCTTTAAGGTGCGTCGCTTGGAAATCCATGATTTTGGGTATCTCATGGAACATCTTTACGGCAGGGACGGTATCGCTTATGAAGATTATGAGTACCAGCTACCAAAGAAAAAATTGAACAAAGAGACGCTGATAAAATACTACGACCTTATCCGTCCGACAAGGTGTGTGATTGAGGAAAGCCAGCGGTATTTACGATTGGAACATGAGGACAAGGAAAGCTATGTGTCCTATTTTACCGTCAATGCGATTGTAGGCGAGCTTGATTTTCCGTCGTCTGAAATCTTCTATTTCCAGCAACAGCAATTCACATTCCCCGTTGATACGAGCATGAATGTAGAAATCGTGGAAAATCGGAAAGCATTAACGACCGTCCGCAACAAGAAAAAGGAACTGAAAGACCTTGATAATCACGCCTATCAAGCAGGAAGTGAAACCAGCTCAAATGTGGTGGACGCTTTAGACAGCGTGGACGAGCTGGAAACTGATTTAGACCAGACAAAAGAAAGTATGTATAAGTTAAGCTACGTCATACGGGTGTCTGCACCCGATCTTGACGAGCTGAAACGCCGTTGTGATGAAGTCAAGGACTTTTACGACGACCTCAATGTAAAGCTGGTGCGTCCTGCTGGCGATATGCTGGGGCTTCATTCTGAATTTTTACCAGCCAGCAAGCGATATATCAATGACTATGTGCAGTATGTAAAATCAGATTTTTTAGCTGGGCTTGGCTTTGGTGCGACACAGCAGTTAGGAGAAACTACGGGTATCTATATGGGCTATTCTGTTGATACGGGAAGAAATGTGTACCTGCAACCGTCCCTTGCCAGTCAAGGTGTAAAAGGTACAGTTACCAACGCTTTAGCGTCTGCTTTTGTCGGTTCGCTTGGCGGTGGGAAATCGTTCTGTAACAATCTTCTGGTATATTATGCGGTGCTGTTTGGCGGTCAAGCACTTCTGTTAGACCCTAAAAGTGAGCGTGGTAACTGGAAAGAAACGCTCCCAGAGATTGCACATGAAATCAATATCGTAAATCTTACCAGCGATAAGGACAATGCAGGGCTTCTTGACCCGTTTGTGATTATGAAGAATGTAAAAGACGCTGAAAGTCTGGCAATCGACATCTTAACATTCCTTACGGGTATTTCTTCAAGGGACGGCGAAAAATTCCCCGTACTTCGTAAGGCAGTACGCTCCGTTACCCAGAGCGACAGTCGGGGCTTGCTCCATGTGATAGACGAGCTACGCCGTGAAGATACGCCCATATCAAGAAATATCGCAGACCATATCGACAGCTTCACGGACTACGACTTTGCACACCTGCTGTTTTCAGACGGTACGGTAGAAAATGCTATCAGTCTGGATAATCAGCTCAATATCATTCAAGTAGCCGACCTTGTACTGCCAGATAAAGATACCACTTTTGAAGAATACACGACCATTGAATTGTTGTCTGTGTCTATGCTGATTGTGATTAGTACCTTTGCCCTTGATTTTATCCATTCGGACAGAAGCATTTTTAAGATTGTCGATTTAGACGAAGCGTGGGCGTTCTTAAATGTGGCACAAGGAGAAACCTTATCAAATAAGCTGGTTCGTGCTGGGCGAGCTATGCAGGCAGGCGTTTATTTCGTTACCCAGTCTGCCTATGACGTGTCAAAGGAAAGTCTGAAAAACAATATCGGCTTAAAGTTTGCATTTAGAAGCACGGATATAAACGAGATAAAGCAGACCTTAGAGTTTTTCGGTATCGACAAGGACGATGAGAACAACCAGAAACGCTTGCGTGATTTGGAGAACGGACAATGCTTATTGCAGGACTTATACGGGCGTGTCGGTGTGGTGCAGATACACCCAGTCTTTGAAGAACTGCTACACGCCTTTGATACCAGACCGCCCGTACAGAGAAATGAGGTGGAGTGATGAAAGAAAGGATAAAAGGTGTGTTCACAAAAAAGAAGATTTTCCACTTTCTCAAAATGGCTCTGTTCGTGGTGGCACTCTCCCTTATCCTGCTTTCACTTTTGGGGACGGTGGCTCATGCGACGGGGCTTGTAGACGATACCATAAACGCAGAAAATCTTTATTCAAAATATCCCCTTTCCAACTACCAGCTTGATTTTTTCGTCGATAATAGCTGGTCGTGGCTTCCGTGGAACTGGCTCGACGGTATCGGAAAATCGGTACAATACGGGCTGTACTGCATTACCAACTTTGTCTGGACTATCAGTTTGTATTTGAGTAATGCAACGGGCTATGTGGTGCAGGAAGCCTATAAGCTGGACTTCATCAATGATATGGCAGACAGTATCGGAAAGAGCATACAGACCCTTGCCGGCGTTACCGAGAACGGCTTTTCTTCTACGGGCTTCTATGTTGGTTTCCTGCTTCTCATTATCTTAGTGGTGGGAATGTACGTTGCTTATACGGGACTGATAAAACGGGAAACCAGCAAAGCACTTCACGCTGTTATCAACTTTGTGGTGGTGTTCGTGCTGTCCGCTTCTTTTATTGCCTACGCTCCCGACTATATCAAGAAGATAAATGAATTTTCATCAGACATCAGTACCGCTTCTTTGGATTTGGGAACAAAAATCATGCTCCCTAACTCCGACAGCGAGGGTAAGGACAGCGTGGACTTGATACGGGACAGCCTATTTTCTATTCAAGTGGAACAGCCGTGGCTCTTGCTTCAATTCGGGAACAGCAACGCAGAAGAAATCGGGACAGACCGTGTAGAAGCTCTCGTATCGGCAAGTCCAGAGGACGAGGACGGGAAAACCAGAGAGGAAGTCGTGAAAACAGAAATCGAGGACAACGACAACAACAATCTGACAATACCGCAGGTCGTGAACCGTTTGGGTATGGTGTTCTTCCTCTTGTTCTTTAACTTGGGTATCACGATATTTGTATTCTTGCTTACGGGCATGATGTTGTTCAGCCAGATACTTTTTATTATCTTTGCAATGTTTTTACCTATCAGTTTTTTACTTTCCATGATACCGAGCTATGAAAGCATGGCAAAGCAGGCAATCGTGAGAGTATTTAATACCATAATGACACGGGCAGGAATAACGCTCATTGTAACGGTGGCATTTAGTATTTCCAGTATGTTTTACAACATTTCCACAGACTACCCATTCTTTATGGTGGCGTTCTTGCAGATAGTATGTTTCGCTGGTATCTACATGAAGCTGGGCGACTTAATGAGTATGTTCTCACTTAATGCTGGCGACAGTCAAAGCATGGGACGACGCATATTCCGCAGACCGTATCTGTTTATGCGACATCGGGCTAGGCGTATGGAACACCGTATTGCAAGGGCGGTAAGTGCTGGCGGTATTTCGGGCGGTGTAGCTGGTGCGGTGGCTGGAAGTGCCGTTGCTGGCAAGAGAGCCGAAAGAAAAAATACGGCTTCTAAAGAAAATCGGGGCAATACCACTTCCAGCATGGGACAGCGTGCAGGTTCAAAAGTCGGTGCTGTTTTAGATACGAAAAATAAAGTGAAAGACAAGGCAAACGCTGTCAAAGAGAATATCAAGGATATGCCGACACAGACCGCTTATGCGGTGTATTCCGCAAAGGAAAAGGCAAAGTCCAGCGTATCAGACTTCAAGTGTGGCATGGTGCAGGAACAGCAGTCCAGACAGACGGGACGCTTGGAAAAGCAGGAACAGCTTAAGAAAAATATCGCTGACAAACGTATGGAGCTTCAAAAGGCACAAGAAGCAAGGCAGGTACAGCGAAAGGCTGACGGATCAGCGACAACGGGAGCTACCCGTCCCCATGAGCGACCAGTCACAGCTTCAACCATTCCAAAGCCGAGTGTTGAAAAAATGCAGGAAGTCAAACGCCCAGCCACAGCTCCAACTCCGAAAGCAAGTGAGCCAGTCAAGACAAATGTTATCAAAGAGCGTCCGTTATCTTCTGGTGCTTCTGATAAGAAAGCACCCCAGCCTACACAGACAGTACATAGGCAGAATGTAGAAAAAGTGGTATCGCAGGAAACACGCCAGAATGACACCAAAGACCGCAGGATAAAGGTTCAGCAGACCCAGAGCGTCCAGAAGAACCAGCAGACCATAGAGAAAACCCGTAACCTTGTAACGAAGAAAGGACAGAAGAAAAAATGAAACTGAAACATATCGCTATCATTGGCAGTCTGTTTCCTATCCTCTTTTCTCTGGTGCTTTTCTTTGGCGTCCTCATTAGTGCGGACAGCGACGACGAGAACAGCAATTTTTCTTCTGGCATTACGGGTATGAACCTATCCGCAGAAGTCTTGAAACATCAGCCTATGGTAGAAAAATACGCCAGAGAAAACGGTATCTCCGAGTATGTCAATGTGTTACTTGCTATCATTCAAGTAGAAAGTGGCGGTACGGCAGAAGATGTTATGCAGAGTTCGGAAAGTCTTGGTTTACCGCCTAATTCCTTAGATACGGAAAGCTCAATCAAGCAGGGGTGTAAGTATTTTGCGTCCCTGCTTTCTTCCTGCAAAAATCAAGGTATCGACGACTTGAATGTAGCGATACAGTCTTATAACTATGGCGGTGGCTATGTGGGATATGTGGCAGGAAAAGGAAAAAAACACACTTTTAATCTTGCAGAGAGCTTCGCCCGTGAGAAATCGGGTGGAAAGAAAGTAACCTACACCAACCCGATAGCCGTTGCTAAGAATGGGGGCTGGCGGTATGGCTATGGAAATATGTTCTATGTGGAAGTAGTCAATCAGTATTTAGCAGTTCCGCAGGTATCGGGAGAACTGGCACAAAAGGTAATGAATGAAGCGTTGAAATATCAAGGCTGGAAGTATGTGTATGGTGGCAGTAACCCGAATACTTCCTTTGATTGTTCGGGATTGACGCAATGGTGCTATGGAAAAGCTGGTATCTCCTTACCGAGAACAGCACAAGCACAGTATGACGCAACCCAACATCTGCCACTCTCGCAGGCAAAAGCAGGCGATTTGGTGTTTTTCCATTCCACCTATAACGCTGGTTCGTATGTAACACACGTCGGTATTCTTGTTTCGCCGACACAGATGTACCACGCAGGCGACCCGATAGGATATGCAGACCTAAGTAGTAGTTACTGGCAACAGCACTTAATCGGTGCAGGACGAGTAAAACAATAGAAAGGACTTGAAAAATATGTTTAAGAAGAATAAGAAACAGACAGAAACTATCAAAGAACCAAAAGAAAAAAAGGTGCGTACTGTCAAGGTAGGCACACATAAGAAAACCGTGATTGCGTTGTGGGTGGTGCTTGTCGCAAGCGTGAGCTTTGGGGTGTATAAGAATTTTACGGCTATCGACCAGCACACCACCCATGAAAAAGAAATCATTGAACTTTGCTTGCAGGACACCAACGGGATAGAAAATTTCGTGAAAAACTTTGCGAAGTCCTATTACACATGGGATAACAGCAAAGAAGCTATCGAAGCAAGGACGCAGGCAATCAGCGGTTATCTGACAAAGGAATTGCAGGATTTAAATGTAGACACCATTAGAACCGATATACCGACCAGCTCCACGGTTACAGATGTGATTGTATGGCATATCGAGCAATCGGGAGCGGACACTTTTTCTGCTACCTACGAAGTAGATCAGCAGATAAAAGAGGGAGAACAGACAAGCAATGTGAAAGCAACCTATACTGTAAAAGTCTATGTGGACGCAGACGGGGATATGGTAATCGTTCAAAACCCTACCCTTGCACCAGCAGTTGAAAAATCAGACTATGAGCCTAAGACACCAGAAGCAGACGCAAGCGTGGACGCTGATACGGTAAATGACGCTACCGCTTTTCTGGAAACATTCTTTAAGCTGTACCCAACAGCGACGGAAAAAGAGCTTGCTTACTATGTATTGGGAAATGTGATTGAACCTATCGGCAGGGACTACCTTTATTCTGAACTGGTAAACCCTATCTTTATAAAGGACGGCGACAATGTGAAAGTCAAGGTTGCGGTAAAATTCATTGATAATCAGACAAAAGCGACGCAGGTATCGCAGTATGAGCTTGTGCTACATAAGGATAGTAACTGGAAGATTGTAGGATAAATGATATAGCGTGCATTTCCTATCAGATTTGCACGCTTTTACAAAACGACAAGAAAACTGTGCAAAAATATTGACTTGTAATGACCGAATGCTATAATATAAATGACAAGTGTACTTGGTATTATTTGAAGGGAGCGTTATATAATGGATAAAGAAAAAATACTATCACAAAACAAAAAAGAGAATCTATATCTTGATGAATACGAAAAACATATTAAACTTCAAGGGAAATCTTTTGGCTTAATGTTTGTTTTATTTATCTGCATTTTAATTCTTTTCATTAAAGCAGTTTGTAAAGAACCTTACTATGATATAATGACAATTATTGGGTCTGTGGCATTTGGCTCTATGGGTTATGAAGCACATATTTCAAAAAATAAATCCAAATTTGTTATTGCTTTATTCTTTTTTCTATTTATGGGGTATTACTTTTATAAATTTTTAATGGTAGGTTTATAGAATGGACGAACATTTAATTTTGCGAAACAGATTAAAAACTGTACGAAAAGAAAAAAAATTATCACAAACAGAATTAGCTGAACTAGTCGGGGTTTCTCGGAATACAGTTAGTTCTATTGAAACTGGACAATTTAATCCAACAGCAAAATTGGCATTAGTGCTTTGTATAGCTTTAGATAAAAAATTTGAAGAATTATTTTATTTTGATTAAAGGAGAGAACGATTATGGAATTAGAGGAATT
>OGDC01000550.1_pt1 | contig 9413 bp, 8 predicted proteins | sample 1570331 | NCBI WGS metagenome assembly OGDC01 (sample SAMEA2582167, study PRJEB24529) | metagenome
TGGAGAGCCGCACCGTGGATATGCACATCCGCACCCTGCGCAAAAAGCTGGGCGATGCCGGAAAGTACATCTGCACCGTGCGGAAAGTCGGCTACAAGCTGGCCGACAACGAGGAGGAAAACGAAGAATGAAACCACGGAGCATGGAAGAAAAAATCAGTTATCGGCTGTTCTGGATGGGCTTTGTCGGGCTGATCTGCACCGCCGTGCTCTGCATCTCCGTATTTCACAGAGCCTTCCGGGAGCAGGCATGGGCGGCGCTGGAAAACGAGGCCAGCCTCGTTGCCGCCGGGTGCGAACAGATCGACGATCCGGCCCAACTCTCCGCCTATGTCAACGGCGATCTGCGCATCACGCTCATCGCCTCGGACGGCAGTGTCCTGTTCGAATCCGCGACCAGCCAGCAGATGGAGAACCACCTGGGCCGCCCGGAGATCCAGAAGGCCAAGCAGGAGGGCATCGGCCGCAACCGCCGCGACTCCCAGACGCTGGGGTATGAGACGTATTACTACGCCATGCTCCTGCCGGATGGTGACATCCTCCGTGTGGCGCAGGATTCCGAGACCATCTGGTCCATCTACGATGCGGCCCTGCCGGCCATCGTGCTGAGCTGCATCGTGATGATGGGCGCAGCCGCCATGATGGCCGGTCTGCTGACCCGGAGCCTCGTCCAGCCCATTCTGAAGATGACGGACGATCTGGAACACATCCAGGAAAATGTGCCGTACAAGGAGCTGATCCCCTTTGCCGAGAGCATCCACTCGGACCGCCTGCTCCGCGAGAACAACGAAAAGATGCGGCAGGAGTTTACGGCCAATGTCAGCCACGAGCTGAAAACACCCCTGACCAGCATTTCCGGTTATGCCGAACTCATTGAGACCGGCATCGCCAAGTCTGCGGATGTGCCGGAGTTCGGCCGGAAGATCCATGTAGAAGCCAGCCGGATGATCCAGCTGGTCAACGATATCTTGCAGCTGTCCCATCTGGACAACGTTTCTGAGACCAACGACACCCCCCAGATGGAAACGGTCGATCTGCTGGATGTGGCCAAGGAGTGCGTCGAGCGCCAGAAGGTGAACGCGCAGAAGTCGTTCATCTCCCTGACCTACCTCGGCGAGAGCGCCCCTGTGCTGGGCAGCCGGAGCCTGCTGGATGAGCTGTGCCAGAACCTTTGCGACAACGCCATCCGGTACAACCGCCCCGGCGGAAAGGTCCAGCTCATCACCGCCTGCACACGGGATGGGCACTGCACCCTGACCGTCAAGGACAATGGCATCGGCATCCCGAAAGAAGCCCAGTCCAGCGTGTTCGAGCGGTTCTACCGGGTCGATAAGAGCCGGAGCAAGGCCACCGGCGGCACCGGGCTGGGGCTGGCCATCGTCAAGCACATTGCCCGCATCCACAACGCCCGCATCCGGCTGGAAAGCGAGATCAATGTCGGCACGACCATCACCGTCGTCTTTGAGACCGCCCATTAAAGATCCAGCATTTTCACGCTTGCCCGCACTTCCGGGCAGGCGTTTTTTGTTGTAAAAAAGGCACCCGGCCCTTCCTTCAGCGCACGGACTGCGCCCAGCCGGAGAAGGTCTGCGCCCGACTGCCAGGCCCGGAGGATGGTCTCTTCGCAGAGCGCCTCCAGCTGGCGGCACACGCTTTCCGCCACCGGCGGTGTGCCCGCCCTGCACTGGCCAGTCAGCGTGACCGCAAACCCGTTTCCTTCCGCTTCCACCGAAACGACACAGCGCCGGAGGGTGACAGTCTCCCCTTCCAGTGCGAACTCCACCGGCATCGTCCGTTCCTGCAAGAGCTGCGCCATGCCCGTCTCGTTCGGGGAAAGCCGAGTGCTTCCCTGCGCCGTCAAAAGGCAGCTCTCCTTCTGCCATGTCACCTCGTTCTCCCCAATTTTTAAGATGGGGAGAACGGCCCCCGCTGCGCACTCGTACAAATGCGGAGCCCATGCGGCGGTATCCTCGGCGGTTTGCAGAAGTGCTCCCGGAAGCGTTTCCGGGGCCGCAGTAGTCTCTTCCGGTTCCGCCCCACTGCCCGGCAGACCGTCCGGCGGAGTTTCTTCCGCCAGCGCCCCGCTACCAGCAACAAAGAACACCCGCGCCGACAGGCGGCTGACGGATTCCGTTTGCAGAAACTCCTCCAGTTCCAGAATGTCAGTTTGTGACGCTGTTTCGTCAAAGAGAAGATATTCACACAGCCGGTAATTTGCAGTTTTGGGCAGTTCCCGTTCGGCTTTGTGCAGCGCGAGCGGCAGCGTGGCATCCTCGGCCGAACAGCTTCGGATTTCTGCCACGGCGTCGGAGGCATCCGCAGCTGCTTCCGGGAACTGATAGAGCAGCTGCACCGCCCAGCCGCTGCGGTTCGGCTGGACGATGAGTGCCCGCACCATGCTTTTCTCGGTAGTCTCCATCCGCAGAAAGACGCCGCACCAGAGCACCAGAATGCCCCCTGCCAGCCAGCGCAGTGCATGGGAAGCTCTCATTCCGGCACCCCCTTTTCCTGCTCCTCCGGGCGGCAGAGCAGTTCCCGCAGGACCCGCACCAGAAAGCAGCCCCGGAACAGTGCCGCTGCCAGCCAGACGAGCAGAAAGGCTGCATCCAGCCGGGAGACACGTCCCAGCATCCCGGCGCGCAGCAGCTCATTTCCCGGAAGCGGACGGCCGGACCCAAACAGAAGTTCCCGCCCCAGCGCAAAACCGAACAGCCCCGCCAGCGTCAGAAACGGCAGCAGGAAGCAGCGCCTCCCGGTGCATCCGCGTTTTCCAAATAGAAGCGGCCACGCGATGGATTCCGCATAAAGCGGGAAACGGAGATTCCCTGTGGGTTCCGCTGCGGGGAAAAGATTCTCCCAGTGAAGCTGGCCGTGCAGGCTTCCAACGCAGGCAAGGCCCGCCAGCGCCAATGCCCACCACAAGACCCCCGCACTGCGGGAAAAGACGTCCGGCTTCAGCTGCCAGCCCGCCCACAGCAGCAGCGGCAGAACGCCGAGGACTGCCATGGACGAAAACTGCTCCCGGCACACCTGCTGTGCCTGCCAAAGCGTCTCCCACAGCTCTGCGCCAAACCACACGGACAAAAGCAGACAGAGCAGCCGGGGGCGGATTCCGGTTTCGGAACGAAGCTCCTCTTTCCCTTCGGCGGGCATCAAGCAGGCCGAAAGCAGGCCGATGCCCAGCGCCATGGGGAACCCCTGCAGCAGCAACAGCCGAGCTGGCATGGCGCTGCCGGAAGTGATGCACTGCCCCAGCACCGCGGTCAGAACGCTGAGCGGCACGGCGGCACGGAATGATCCGGTTTGCTCCATTGGCTCACCTCCGTTTCTGCCAGATGGAAAAAGGATGTGCGGACAGGGTGCGGTAGGTCCGGCGGGTCACACCGTCCGGAGAAAGTGCGGTTTGCGGGAAACGCACCGGTGCACAATAGGGCACCCCCAGCGCTGACACCTGCGCCAGAGCGAGCAGAACGACCAACGCCGCGCACACAAGCCCCACAGGGCCTGCCACTCCCGCCGCCAGCAGGACCAGAAAGCGGAAAGCCGTGGCCATTTCGTAGAGGGACGGCACCACGAAGACAGCGATGGATGCAACCGCTGCAATGAGAATGACGGGTGTGCTCAGCAGACCGGTGGCGATGGCCGCGTCCCCGATGATGAGCGCCGCAACCAGACTGACCGAGTGCCCCAGCGTCTGCGGCATCCGAAGCCCTGCCTCCCGGATGATCTCCAGCAGCAGGATGACCAGCACCATCTCCCCAAACAGCGGGAACGGAGTGGCCCGCTCAGCAGCTTCGATCTTGAAGAGCAGCTGCGGCGGGAGCAGTTCCGGCAGGTAGACCGCCAGGCAGACGAACACCCCCGGCAGAAAGATGCTCAGGTAGAAAGAACCATATTTCAGAAGGCGCAGAAAGGACGCAAAAAACGCAGGCTGGGCGTAGTCGTCCAGACACTCGAAGTTTTCGCCGAAGAGGGTCGGCAGGACCATCGCGGATGGACTCCCGTTGACGAGAACGACGATCTTCCCCTCACAGAGCTTCGCGGAGGCCACGGCGGGGCGCTCGGTGTAGCTCACCGGGGAGGCTGTGCGCACCCGGCAGGGGAACAGCCAGGGCAGAAAGTAGCTCGAATCCAACAGCAGCTGCGGCTTTGCGCGGCGCAGCGTCTCTTTTACCTGCTCCACGGCGGCGGGCGAGGCCTTATCTTTGCAGTAGCAGACGGCATATTCCGTTTTCATCGCGCAGTCTGCCTGCTGCACTTCCATCACCAGCGCTTCGGTGCGGATAAGCCGCCGCAGCAGGCTCAGATTGACCCGCAGCAGGTCGGAAAAGCCCTCGCGGGAGCCGCGCAGATCTCCTTCACCGGAGGGCTCCCCCACCGAGCGGAATTTCAGGCTCTGCACCGAAAACGCCAGCCCCTTCGCACTGCCGTCCAGCAGTAAGACCGCCATTCCGGCGGTCAGGCGCTGCATCAGATCCTCCCAGTTCTCCACAGGGCTGCTCTCGGCGGGCAATGCCGAGTGACGGCTGAGCAGCTCATAGACCTGTTCCCCGCTCGGCAGCGCGCCCAGCCGCAGCGGCGGCGTCTGGCGGCTGGCTGCGTCCAGCAGAAGTTCCCACAGGGATTCGAGGCTGGCCATCCCGTCAAAGAGCAGAATCGCACCCCGAATGTGGTAAAGCTCGATGCGCTTCGCATAAAAATCGGCGGAGCTGCCCAACCTAGCGTTGAGCGCCGCGAGGTTCGTTTCCAGATGTTCGGAAAGCTGCATGGTCCCATCCCCCTTTTGCAGTAGGATACCCGCCGCCGCGCCGGTTATTCCCGCAGGAGGTGTTCCGCCTTGAAGCTCTTGATCGTTCGCACCGTTTTGATCTATCTCTGCGTCCTGTTTGCCATGCGGCTGATGGGCAAGCGCCAGCTGGGTGAGCTGCAGCCGGAAGAGCTGGTCTCGACCATCCTCATCTCCAATCTGGCGTCCATCTCCATCGAATCGGAGGAAGTCCCCGTGACCGCCAGCCTCATCCCGCTCTTCCTCATTGCGGCGCTGGAGCTTCTGGGGTCCATTCTCAGCTTCCAGAGCCAGAAATTTTTCAACCTGATGTCCGGCCGGCCCAAAACAGTCATTCTGGATGGGCAGATCGACCAGAACGCCCTGCGCACTCTGCGGCTGACGACGGCTGACCTGATGGAGGCCCTGCGCGGAAAGGACGTCTTTGACCCACGGGATGTCTCCTACGCCGTTGTGGAGACGAACGGCAGCCTTTCGGTGGCGCTGCGCCCCGAAAGAGAGCCTGCCACCCTCTCCGACCTGGCGCTCAAGGTCCAGCACGGTCAGGCGACCATCCCCTTTGTGCTGGATGGGCAGGTGCTGGACGACAACCTCCACTGGTGCGGCAAGGACCACGCCTGGCTGGAACGGACGGCACAGGCCAATACCCTGCTGGTGGAGGAGATCCTGCTTCTGATCGGCAACGACACCGAAGATTACTTTCTGCTGAAGAAAGAGCCTCGCCGCACGGCCCGCCCGCTCAGAAAGGAGGACGCATGAAACGCATCTACGCCTGTCTTGGCATCGTGGCTGCCCTGCTCGCGGTGGCCTTCTACAGCAGCTTCCGGGTGCAGATGTTCGCCGAAGACATCTCCGGCGACATCGACCATGCGATGGAAGCCATCCGGGAGGATGACCTGACCGGGGCCCGTCAGGCCCTTGCCGAAGGAGCCGACCTCTGCGACCGGATGCGCGAAGGGATGAACCACCTGCTCAAAACGGAAGACTTCACCGAACTGGAAGCGGCCCTCCGCGCCGCCGACGGCCATCTGGAATGGAACGCCCCCGAAGAAGCGTTCGGGGAGCTGCGCCGCGCTCAGGTCCAGGTCGAAACGCTGGCCTGGCTCGCCCGGCGCATCCTCTGAGGCAATTCAATATTTCGCATAATCGAACTTATGCGAACGATCTGCGGTAACGAAAAAGCGCACAGCCCTGCCGCCCAAATCCAGGCGGAGGCTGTGCGCTTTTTTTAAGGATCCTCTTATTTTTTCCGGTCGCCCATCAGCTTTTGCAGCTCCGTGAAAAAGCTCTCGACGTCGGCAAACTGCTGGTAGACCGACGCAAAGCGGACATAGGCCACTTCGTCGATCTTTTTCAGCTCCTGCATGGTCAGCTCGCCGATGCGGACGCTGGTCACTTCCCGGTCGTAGGAGCTCATCAGCGTCTGCTCAATGCTGCTGACGGCACGTTCCAGCGACTCGTAGCTGACCGGGCGCTTGGCGCAGGCGCGCAGCATGGCGTTGAGCACCTTCTGCCGGTCAAAGGGTTCGCGGGAATTATCCTTTTTGATGACGATCAGCGGGACCGTCTCCACCACCTCATAGGTCGTGAACCGCATGTGGCAGCGCAGGCACTCCCGGCGGCGGCGGATGCGCTCGCCATCTTCGGTCGGGCGGGAATCGATGACCTTGGATTCTTCATCGCCGCAATAGGGACATTTCATGGTTTGTTCCTCCTGATTTGGTCATGTTCACGTTCGGGCGAAGCTCACGCTTTCTTTTTGCCGGTCTTGCGCTCGCTCCACAGCACCCACGCGGAAGTGGACACGCACAGCGAGGTGTAAACACCACTGATCATGCCCATCATCAGCGGGAACGCAAAGGTGAAGATGCTCTCCAGGCCGTAGAGTTTGGAGATGATGCACATCACGCCCAGTGCCATCACGGTGGTGACGGTGGTGATGATGGTGCGGCGGGCCGACTGGTTGACCGAGTGGTTGACCAATTCTTCGAAGGAGGTCTTCTTCTCCATCAGGGTGCGGTTCTCGCGGATGCGGTCGTACACGACGACGGTATCGTTGATGGAGTAGCCCAGAATGGTCAGCATGGCGGCGATAAAGTTGCCGTCCAGCGGGGTGCGCAGCAGCACGAAGGTGCCAAACACGATCATCAGGTCGTTCAGAAGGGCCAGAACGGCCATCATGCCGCCGGTCAGGCCGCCGATCTTCTGGAAACGGAAACCGATATACAGCAGGATGAGCACCAGCGCAAAGAGAACGGCGACCAGACTCTTCTGCAGGAACTTGGTACCCATGGCCGCACTGACGTTGCTCAGCGACAACTGAACGAAGCCGTTGTCCGGGTAGGTCTCGTTCAGGGAATCCAGCAGGTTCTCCACCTGATCGGTGGTCACGGTCTCATTGCCGGGCATGGAGATCTTCAGGGTCTGCTCCCCGGTGGCGACGTTCTCGCCGGTCTGGAGGGTCAGGTCCTTGCTGCCCAGTGCGGCAGAAGCAGTCTTCTGCACATCGGCCGTGGTGAACTCGCCCTCATAGCTCAGGGTGATCATCGCACCGCCGGTGAACTCGGTATCCAGCCGGACGCCAAACACCACCGCGCAGAGCAGGATAGCCGCCATCAGGCAGGAGGAAATGGTCAGGAAGCGCTTGCGCAGGCCCACAAAGTCGATGGGCTTCTTCTCCGCAGGCTCCTTGCCGGGGCGGTCTGCGCCGTAGAGCCAGGGGTCGCGCAGGGCCTTGATGGCCGCTGCCCCGCGGATCATCACGCGGGTAGCGAAGACGCCGAACACGAAGTTGAGCAGCACACCGGTGAGCAGCGTGTAGCCGAAGGCATAGATGGTGCCCGCAGTGGACGGGCCAAAGGCAAAGAAGACGAAGTGGAGCATCTTTGCAAAGAAACCGTCCGAGGGGCCAAAGGCACCCATCAGCACGACCGCCACGATGACGATGGTCACGTTGCCGTCGATGATGGGCGTCAGGCCGCGGGCAAAGCCGCTCTTGAGGGCACCATCCAGAGACTTGCCGCTGCGCAGCTCTTCCTTGATGCGCTCGGCGGTGATGACGTTGGCGTCCACACCCATGCCGATGGCCAGGATGATGCCGGCAATGCCGGGCAGCGTCAGGGTGAAGCTCTCAAACACCGGGAAATAACCGGAGACGAAGGCCAGCGTAGCCGCCACCTGACCGGCCAGTGCGATGCAGGCCAGGAAACCGGGCAGACGGTACAGCGCCGTCATCAGGACCACGATGAGGGCAAAGGCGATGAGACCGGCCAGCACCATAGCGCTCAGGCTGTTCTCGCCCAGGCTGGGGCTGATGGTGGAGTAGCTGTCCACGGTCAGCGCAAAGGGCAGCGAGCCGGAGTTGATCTGGCGGGCCATCTTGACGACATCATCCTGTGTGAAGGGGTTGGATGCCGAGCTTGTGATGATGGCTGCGCCATCGGTAATGGCCGCATGGACCGTGGCCGTGCTGACATTCTCGTCATCCAGCCAGATGCTGATGGTGCCGCTGCTCTGGTAGAGCCGGGTGGTGGCATCGCCAAAGGCTTTGGCACCCGCATCGGTGAACTTGAGGGCCACATAATACTCCGAAGAGCTGCCGCTCACCGGGCCGTACTGCGCTGCTGCGCTCTCGACCATGGAGCCGTCCAGGATCAGCTCCCCGTCCGCACTGCTCCCCTCCCGGAAGGTCAGGTAGGCGGTGGTGCCGATCTCTTCGATGGCAGCTTCGGGGTCGAAATCCGTCTCGCCGGACTGCCACGGAAATTCGAGGATCAGACGGTCGGAATCATAGTCCACATACAGCTCGTAGTCGGTCACGTTCAGACCGACCAGACGGTTCTCAATGACGAGCTGCGCGGCGTCCAGCTGCTCATCGGTGGCATCGTAGCCGTCCGAGGGTGCAAACGTCACGTTGACGCCGCCCTTGATATCCACGCCGAAGCGGATATCCTGCGCGCCCTTGATATAGGTCCGGGTCACATCGCCATATTTGACCGCAACGCCGAAGAATGCCGTGTAGACAAACGCCGCGATCAGAAGCACCGTGACAACAAGCTGCCATGCTTTGCCTTTCGTCTTCATAAAAATCGGGAAACCTCCAAAATATAATAAACCTCCGCCGTGCGGCAGAGTTCCGCCGCGCGGGGAGATCTTCAACAACGGGGACGCTTACGCTTCCTGATCCGCAAGCAGCTTTTCCACCGTGGCCAGCTTTACGCAGACGCACAGCAGATCCGAAGCGGTCTCCACCTCGTCCAGGCTGGGATAGGTGGGCGCAATGCGCAGATGGGAATCTTCCGGGTCTTTGTGGTAGGGGTAAGCGGAACCGGCACCCGTCAGGGTCAGGCCGCACTCCTTGCACAGAGCTGCCACACGCTTGGCACAGCCGGGCATCACATACAGGCTGATGAAGTAACCGCCCTTGGGGTTGGTCCAGTGGGCAATGTCGCCGCAGGGGGTCAGTTCCTCGGAGAAGGCCGTCTTCACTGCATCGAAGCAGGGAATCAGGCGGCGGCGGTGCTTGGCCATGTGGGCCAGGACGCCTTCCTTGTTCTTCAGGAAACGAACGTGGCGCAGCTGGTTCATCTTATCGTAGCTGATGATCATGACCGAGAAGCGCTTGCAGA
>OGDC01000558.1_pt1 | contig 9261 bp, 7 predicted proteins | sample 1570331 | NCBI WGS metagenome assembly OGDC01 (sample SAMEA2582167, study PRJEB24529) | metagenome
ACCCCCAATAAAGTACCACAGGAATATTTATTTACGCAAAATTCGCAATTTCGCAAAAAACAATTTATATGAGACACATTCATTTACTCTTAGCAGGCTTCCTACTGTGCATCTGCTGTACCCTGCAAGCCAAAAACCGTGTGATTGACCAACCACCGTTTATCGTAAGAAACACGACTTCCATCGAAGTGAGTAAAGTAGTCATCAGTGACACGGCAACCGTGCTCCACATCTATGCCAAGTATCGTCCCAAGTACTGGATACAGATTGCACCCGACAGCTACCTGACAGACAATAACGGAGAAACCTACCAACTGCGTTCCGGTATAGGCATCATACCAGGTAAAGAATTTTGGATGCCCGAATCGGGCGAAGCGGAATTCCAGCTGGTCTTTCCTCCCCTATCCGACAATGCTACCTCCTTCGACTTCACCGAAGGCGAAAAGGTGGAAAACGGATTCAGCATCTGGGGAATACAACTGAAAAGCAAGAAACTGCCGGAACTGGCACTTCCCCAGAACGCCGTAGTACACAAAGCCGACCCTAATGCCGAACTTCCCGAACCGGTCATCCAATACGGAAAAGCCATGCTGAAAGGAAAACTCCTGGATTCACGCCCCAATATGGGAATGCCAATCAGTATTGCCGTGTGGGAGAATGTCAAAGGAGACATCACGGACATACCACTCGACATCCAGCCTGACGGCAGTTTCACCAAAGAAGTAACATTGCCCGGCACTACCCCATGTACCATATATTTGGGTAGAGAGCATATGCTCCAGTTCTTCATGGAACCCGGCAAGACAACAGAAATATACGTCAATCTACGCGAAGCTTCCCGGCGCAAGTCTAAATTCCACAGCGAAGGGAAACCCTATGGAGAAATGGTATATATCAACGGACCGCTGGAAACCGTGGCACAAGAATTGAACGGAAACCACCTCGGCATCGACATGCAAGACAAGCTCTATCAAAACATAGCTGCACTGGCTGGCAAGGATATTGATGCAGCCAAAGCATACGTACTTCAAATATCCGACGAAACACAAGAAGCAATAGACAAGTTGCCTTATAGTGCTTCTACCCGACAACTTTTGACTATCAATAACAAACTGATTACAAATGCCATGCTGTCTTCCGTTGCCAGCATCTTGACATCGGCTGCCCTACACGCCAATCTCATCAAACGGGAGGAAGCAAACAACTACTATCAGGAACTTGCCCGGAAAGTACCCGCCAACTACGTGTCCGACGAAGATATGAGTATATTGAATGTGCCGCAGGCAGTCTTGTCCAACCAGTATGTACAAATGGCTTCAAGGAATGTCGAACGGAGTGGAGAATTGGCCAAAGCCTGGGGAACCGACAAAGGTATCTTCTTCGATATAGCCCGTAATGTCACCCTCTACCGGGGTATCAAGAACTTCACCCCGCTCACCGACGAGCAAAAGGCCACCGTTGTCGCCATGCCCGCCGCATACCGTGAAATGCTGACTGCCGCCAATGACGAACTGCTGGCACAACTCGAAGCCAACAAGAAAAAGACGGGCTACACCATCAACCAAGTGGACACCAACGTCAGCAACGAAGATTTGTTCACTTCCATCATCAGCAAATTCAAAGGAAAAGTATTGTTAGTAGATTTCTGGGCCACTTGGTGCGGTCCATGCCGTATGGCAAACAAGACGATGGCCCCCATGAAGGAGGAACTGAAAGACAAGGATATCCTATATCTGTACATCACCGGCGAAACCTCTCCCTTGAAGACCTGGGAGAATATGATTCCCGACATCCACGGCGAACATTTCCGTCTGACAGATGCCCAATGGAAATACCTATCGGATGCATTCAAGATAGAAGGGGTACCGACTTATCTGATTGTAGACCGCGAAGGAAACACCACGTTCAGACAAACCGGCTTTCCGGGAGTGGAGAAGATGAAGGAAGAGTTGCTGAAAGTGACTAAATGACAAACTGATAAAACAAAAAAACAGCAGGCTTATCACCTGCTGTTTTTTTGTTTTATCAGTATACCGCCATTACTTTTCAGCCCATTCCTTGGCTCCCTGCTCCTTCAGTTTAGCAGTAAATGCCCTTGCCTTCTCCATAGCAGCCGCTTCCTCTTCCGGACTTGCATACGCATGCTTGTAGCCTTTCACCACATTCCATTCACCACGGGTGAAATCAGGGAATGCCACAGCCGCACAACCGTTGTCCATGGAAAGTTCTCCCAATTCTGCAAGGCAGCACCACTCGGCAAGATCGTATACATCCATATCCAACGGAAGACCGTTCTGCAGGCAATATACCAGACGGCTGTCCATCACGAAGTCCATGCCACCATGACCTCCTACTTCCTTCGCCATCTCACCGTACTTCTTCAAAATGGGATGCTGGTATTTCTCCACGAGTGCCTCCATCTCCGTCTCCGGCAGGAAACCGTGTGAATTCAAATCATCCACTTTGGGCTGAACGCCCGATGCACTCAGCTGGTCAGCGTCAAGCGCATACCCTTCTACCGGATATTTGTTGGCGAATCCCTTGGTGCCCGTAAGCTGATACAAACGGTTATAAGGCTGTGGCGTCATCACATTGTGCTGAATCTCAATCACCTTTCCATTGGCTGTACGAATCATGGTCGTGGTATGGTCACCGTTACGGAACTCCTTGCACTCCTCACCGGTTCTTTTCTCTACCAGCTCCTTGCCTACCACAGACTTGGTATCCATGGCTACCAGCGTTTCCATACGGTCACCACGGTGAATATCCAGTGCTTGCGCCACCGGACCAAGGCCGTGGGTGGCATACACGTCACCGCGATGCTTCATGTTGTAGTCCAAACGCCAGCCCAGCTTGTCATTTTCTCCATTCTTCCAATAATGGTCCCAAAACGGGCTCAAATTATGTATATAAGCACCCTGCGCACGGATAACTTCACCGAACACGCCATGCTGCGCCATGTTCAGCGTATTCATCTCGAACCAGTCATAGCAGCAGTTCTCCAGAATGAAGCAATGCTTACGGGTAGATTCACTCAAGTTAATCAAATCCCAGCATTCCTGCAGATTCATGGCCGAAGGCACTTCTATCGCTACATTCTTTCCATTCTCCAACGCACACTTGGCAACGGGGAAGTGATGCAGCCAGTCTGCAGCAACATAAACCAAATCTATATCATCACGTTTGCAGAGTTCCTCGTATCCTTTGTCACCGGAATAGACGGCGGCTTTGGGCATGGATGCCTTCTTCAAGAGCTCCTGACATTTATCTGCACGGGCCTCTTCATAATCACAAAGAGCCACTACCTGCGTACCCGGAATATAAGTGAAACGCTCCACTGCTCCGGGGCCACGCATACCCAAACCAACAAAACCCACACGGACTGCCTCCAACTTCGGAGTAGTCAGTCCCAATACACTCTTCTGTCCTGCCGGACGCTCGGGAGTTTTGACAACAATGGTACCATTCTGCCATTCCCATTGAGTTCCCTTCTCTGTGGTTTGCACAGTAGAAGTCTGGCTTGTGCATGCACCCAATACGAAGCACATTCCCAGCAACAACGATTTAACTGTTCCCATATTTCTGCTTTATTTAAGGTAAAAGAATTCATTGCAACAAAGACAGCGCAAACCGAATGCAGAATAAAATGAACCCGTTCATTTTTTATGCTGAGGTGCCGCCAGTCTTCGCTTCTTCTGCAAAGATAGACAATCTTAGCCAAAAGAAGATTATCAACAGCCATGTTCTTTTCAATCTGGCAAAAGAATATACACACAGCAGGAACATTTAGATTAATTAACTCACTGTTTGATGTTGGCTTACGAAATATTCGTAGATTTGCATTGAATTCATTTAAATACTTTATCCATGGAAAAGTTAACGATACAAGAAGAAGAAGCAATGTTGTACATTTGGGAACTGGGCAGTTGCTTCGTAAAAGACATTGTTGCCAAATATCCCAAACCGGCGCCTCCCTACACAACTGTAGCATCTATTGTGAAAAACCTGGAGCGCAAGCAGTATATCCGTGCCGCACGTGTAGGCAACACTTACCAGTATACCCCGCTTATACGCGAAAGCGAATACAAACGTACCTTTATGAGCGGTTTTGTGCGCAACTACTTTGAAAATTCTTATAAGGAAATGGTTTCGTTCTTCGCCAAAGACCAGAAGATTTCGGCCAATGACCTGAAAGACATTATAGACATGATAGAGAAAGGAAAGGAGTAAACATGTTAGCCTATTTTCTGAAAGTGAATGTAGCGATAGTACTGTTTTATGCATTCTATCGGCTGTTCTTCTACAAAGACACGTTTTTCGGCTGGCGCAGAACCGCACTGCTCTGTTTCTTTGCCGTTTCTGCCGCCGTACCTCTGCTGAACATACAAACGTGGATTACGGAGCAGGAACCGATGGTGGCCATGGCAGACCTCTATGCTAGCGTTGTGCTACCGGAACTCACAATAGGCACCGAAGCGGCTCCTACCGACTGGAAAAGCATCCTTTCAGAATATGCCAATATCGCCTATTGGGGAATAGTGGCATTGCTGATGATACGCCTCATCATGCAACTGGCGGGCATCATCCACCTGGCATGCCGATGCCGCAAGGTACAAATAGGCAACACAAATATACATCTGCTTCCCAAAGCAGACGGGCCTTTCTCCTTTTTCCACTGGATTTTTATCCATCCGTCCTCGCATACGGAAGAGGAATTCAACGAAATATTGACCCATGAGCAGACACACGCCCGGCAATGGCACTCCATTGATGTCATCATCAGTGAACTGGTGTGCATTTTTTGCTGGTGCAATCCCTTTGCCTGGCTCATGAAACGGGAAATCCGCACCAATCTGGAATATATGGCCGATGCCCGCGTATTGGAGAACGGCTATGACTCCAAAACCTACCAGTACCATCTGCTAGGATTGTCACATCAAAAGGCTGCAGCAACTATCTATAACAGTTTCAATGTTTTACCTTTAAAAAAACGCATCAAAATGATGAACAAAAAGAGAACAAAAGAAATAGGAAGGACCAAATATCTGATGTTCCTTCCCTTGGCAGCCTTACTTATGATTGTCAGCAACATCGAAGCCGTGGCGCGTACCACGAAGAAGATTGCAACGGAAGTCATAGAGGCCGTAGATCCCAAAACCGAACAACCAGCACCGGAAGTTCAAGACCCTCAAGCAGCTCCCCAACCGGAACAAGACACGAAAGCTGTGACTTACAAAGGAAAGGTAGTGGACAAGGATACTCTCGACAATCCTATTTTCGAAGTAGTGGAACATATGCCCGAATTCCCCGGTGGAGGCATGCCGGTACTAATGGAATATTTGAGCAAGAACATCAAGTATCCGGAAGCAGCCATGAAGAAAGGCACACAAGGACGGGTAACCGTACAATTCGTGGTGGAAAAAGACGGCAGCATCGCCAATGCGAGAGTGCTTCGTGGTATTGACCCCGAACTGGACAAAGAAGCCGTGCGCGTAATCAGTGCCATGCCCAAATGGAAACCCGGCACACAAAAAGGAGAAGCCGTGCGGGTAAAATATACAGTTCCCGTGATGTTCCGTCTGACGGAAAACAATACACAGGTTAAGTATGCTCCCATTGAAAGCAAAATAGATGAAATGGTGGTAGTGGGTTATGCTCCGGAAGGAACAACGGTACCGGAGGAGGGAACCGTTTTTGAAGTCGTAGAACAAATGCCGGAATATCCCGGCGGCATGTCTGCAATGATGGAATTCATCGGCAAAAATATCAAATATCCGGTAGCCGCACAAAAAGCTAAGATTCAGGGAAGAGTGGTCATACAGTTTATAGTGGATAAAGAAGGGAACATCATCTGCCCCAGAGTAATCCGTGGTGCCGACCCACTGCTAGACGCTGAAGCAATCCGTCTGACTACCATCATGCCCAAGTGGAAGCCCGGCATGCAAAGAGGACAAGCTGTAAACGTAAAATATACAGTCCCCATCATGTTCCGCCTGCAAGAACCGGAGAAAAGCCTTGCTGTCCAGAATGCCACTGTTACTCCAACTAAATAAACTAATTTTCTCTCTAAACAAGTTTAAATGAAAAAGGAGCAGTTACCTGGCGACGGGCAATTGCTCCTTTTTCATAAGGAAAATATCCATGTTTATTTATGCACTTCCACAATCCGTGTCGGCGCCATTTCCATATTTCTGCGGTCTACCTGACGGACTACGGCAGCAGCCAGTTGCAGGAAAGCGCGCCCGGTCACCGTATTCTCATCCAAAGCAACCGGAGTCCCCTTATCACCGCTCTCGCAGATACTCTGCACGATAGGAATTTGTCCCAGCAAGGGTACGTTCATTTTCTCAGCCAGTCTCTTTGCGCCTTCTTTCCCAAAGATATAATACTTGTTTTCCGGCAATTCGGCAGGCGTGAACCAAGCCATGTTCTCCACCAAACCGAGAATGGGCACATTCACCTTATCATTGGTAAACATATTGATGCCTTTGCGGGCATCTGCCAGCGCCACAGCCTGCGGCGTGCTAACAACGATAGCTCCTGTCAGTGCCAAAGTCTGCACCACTGTCAAGTGAATGTCGCTCGTTCCGGGAGGAAGGTCGATAAGGAAATAATCCAGTTCTCCCCAATCGGCATCACCAATCAGCTGCTTCAAGGCATTGCTTGCCATACCTCCCCGCCACCAAAGGGCCTGGTCGGGGTCTACAAAGAAACCGATGGAAAGCAACTTGATGCCATACTTCTCTATCGGAACAATCAAGTCACGTCCACCAATGTTCTCTGCCACCGGACGGGCATCTTCCACTTGGAACATCTTTGGAACAGAAGGCCCGAAGATATCAGCATCCAGCAGACCTACTTTATAACCCAACTTTGCCAAAGACACGGCAAGGTTGGCAGCAACCGTGGACTTACCTACCCCACCTTTTCCGGAAGACACTCCGATAACATTCTTCACCTGGGGTAATAGCTTACCCACTTCCGGACGTGCCGCCTGACGGCTTTCAGTCGTAATCACAACCTCCACCTCGGGAGAGACATACGTATGTATAGCTGTCTCGGCAGCCTTCACCATTGACTTCATGAACGGATCAGTCGGTTTCTCAAATGTTAACGAGAAGCTGACCTTCATCCCGTCAATCCGCATGTTATCGGCCACCATCTCAGCCTCAACAAGATTCTTTCCGGTGCCGGGATAACGCACTGTTGCCAATGCATCAAGGATTAATTTTGGATATAATGTCATTGTATGTACTATTTGACGATTTACTATTTACTATTTTTATGCGAATCAGTAGTATTTTTAACCACTGATTCGCATCATTTACTGGTTTGTAGTCCACTACGCTTACTACGGTTATAACTGCGGTACTCATCCAGCTCTATCTCCACATCCGGCTCCTGCAACTCGCCCGCTTGCGGAAGATGGAACTTGGCATACTTGATATTCAAGCCACGATCCAACCATTGTTGTTCATAATAGGTCTTGATACTGAGTATCTCATCAGCCATGCCAGAGTGGTACAAGTCTTCCGTCATCACATCCACCGGTAACCGGTTTCTTTCAATCATGTACCGGGTATAGGTAAACATGAAGTTACTGTCCGTCTTCAGATGAACGATACCGTCATTCTTCAGGAACTTGCGGTAGCGCTCCATGAAATAAGTGGAAGTAAGCCTTTTTGTAGCCTTCTTCATCTGCGGGTCCGAGAAAGTAAGCCAGATTTCACTCACTTCATCCGGAGCAAAAAAGCGGTCTATGATTTCGATATTCGTACGCAGAAAGGCCACATTCTTCATGCCCGATTGCAGCGACTCGGTAGCTCCCGTCCACATACGAGCCCCTTTTATATCCACTCCGATGAAGTTCTTTTCGGGAAACATACGTCCCAATCCGACAGTATATTCTCCCCTACCACAGCCCAGTTCCAGAACAATAGGATGGTCGTTTTTGAAAAACTGCCCATGCCAGTTCCCTTTCATGTCAAACGGCACATTATCTACCGCGGAATACGGATACTCGAAAACATGCGGATAACTCGCCATATCGGCAAACTTCTCTAACTTGTTCTTTCCCATTTAAGAAGCATTGAAACATAAAACATATTATTTTAGGCACGGATTACACGGATTTTCACGGTCTCTCTTCAATCTATCCGTGCTTTCCGCGCAATCCGTGCCTAAAAGTATAAAAACAAAGTCCCGGCAAGTCTTATACGATAGACATTACCGTATTATTCAACGATCGTTACCCAACCATGAGTATCTGGCTCGTCACCATACTGGATGGCACGCAGCTTGTTGTAAAGCTTCGTACATACCGGTCCCGGTTTTCCATCTTTGGAAATAACGTATGCCTTGCCGTTCTCTACGTCGTCAATACGTTCGATGGGGCTGATAACGGCAGCTGTACCGCAGGCACCCGCTTCCTCGAAAGTCAGCAACTCTTCTTCGGGAACCGGACGGCGCTCCACCTTCATGCCCATATCCTCTGCCAGCTGCATCAGGCTCTTGTTGGTGATGGAGGGCAGGATGGAAGTGGACTTCGGAGTGATATACGTATTGTCCTTGATGCCGAAGAAGTTGGCAGCACCACATTCGTCCATGTATTTCTTTTCCTTGGCATCCAGATAGAACTCACAGGCATAACCCAAATCGTGCGCTTTCTTGTTGGCACGCAAACTGGCTGCATAGTTACCACCTACTTTATAAGTACCGGTACCCAATGGAGCAGCACGGTCGAATTCGCGGATAATGACATACGGATTGGTTGAGAATCCACCCTTAAAGTAAGGACCTACCGGGGTCACGAACACCACAAACAGATATTCGCTGGCAGGATGTACGCCTACTTGTGCACCGGTACCCACCAGCAACGGACGGATATACAGAGAAGCACCCGATTCATAAGGCGGAATGAAACGCTCGTTCAGCTTCACCACCTTCAGAATAGCTTCTTTGAAACGCTCTGTAGAAAGTTCCGGCATCAAGATGCCACGGCAAGTGGATTGCAGGCGGGCTGCATTCTCTTCCAAACGGAAGATACGCACTTTACCGTCTTTGCCACGGAAAGCCTTCAAACCCTCAAACGCTTCCTGACCGTAGTGCAAACAAGTGGCAGCCATATGCATAGGAATGGTTTCCTCGCTGCAAACTTCCAGTTCGCCCCATTGTTCGTTACGATAGTAAATTCTCACATTGTAATCTGTCTTCATGTATCCGAACGGCAGATTAGCCAAATCAAGTTCTTTCATATCTCAA
>OGDC01000560.1_pt1 | contig 9252 bp, 7 predicted proteins | sample 1570331 | NCBI WGS metagenome assembly OGDC01 (sample SAMEA2582167, study PRJEB24529) | metagenome
CGATGCCCTTCCGCTTTTCGCTCTTGCCCATGTAGAGCAGGATGCCGATGAAGGCCAGCAGGGGGCTGAACGAGGTGGGCTTGAGCAGCTGGATGAAGAAGCTGTCGCCCTGCAGGCCGGAAAGGCTCAGGATCCAGCTGGTGACGGTGGTGCCCACGTTGCTGCCCATGATGATGCCGATGGCCTGGTGCAGCTCCATGATGCCGCTGTTGACGAAGCCGACCACCATAACGGTGGTGGCGCTGGAAGACTGGATCACGGCGGTGACGCCGAGGCCCAGGAAAAAGCCCTTGAGCGGATTATCGGTCAGCTTGCTCAGGATCTTTTGCAGCTGGCCGCCCGCCTGCTTTTCCAGAGCCTTGCCCATGATGTCCATGCCGAACAGGAACAGGGCCAAACCTCCCAGGAGCGAAAAAACGTTGAAGATTGTCATATGTGCGTTTCTCACTTTTCATTGACGTGAAATTCTCCTGATTCTGAGTATAGACACGCAATGTAAAATCGGAAATCGGCAGAGTGTAAAATTCATGTAAAGCGACAGACTTTTTCCGCTCTTCAGGGCTCCCTTCTTATTATAAAGGAAAATCGGGTGGATGCAAGGTACACATCCGGAAAAGCAGTAAAAACAAAACCAGTCCGGTGGAATCTCCGCCAGGGCTGGTTGGTTAGGGTGTTTTCGGATATGGTTTCGGTTCATCGGTCAAGCCGAGAATATAATCTACGCTGGTATCGTAATATACGGCGAGTGCTTTGAGAACGTCTGTTGGAATATCGCGCTTCCCCATCTCATAATTGGAGTAACAGACCTGTGTGCATTTCAAATAGGCTGCAAGGTCTTTCTGCATCAAATCCCGGTCTTCTCGCAAATCGCGGATGCGTTGGTACATAAGCATACACCTCTATTCATGGATGCTGTTAATAGAAGTATAAGGAAAACATTTTGTTATATTGACATGTAAAACAAAATGTTATATAATGGCGGCATGAAAAGATGATTGGAGCTCGAAATCATTAAAAAGTAAAATTGCTTGGAGGAGTAATCTTATGACTTTGAACGAACTGTTTGTGTCTGCGCTCTTTTTGCTTCCGCCGATTCTCATCGTGGTAGCGTTGGTGAAGTTTATTTTCAAAAAGTAAATAAACCAACGAACTCGGAAGTGCGAAACACCCTGTTCACTGCGCGGTAGAAACTGTGCGGCGAGCAGGGTGTTTTGTTGTTTTGGCTCATATCAAGAGGATGTCAACATTTGATAGGAACTTTTCCCAAAAGAATCATTGTAATCCGAAACCATCTCGTTTATAATAAGAGAAGGAATGCCTGCGGGAGGGTCTGCCCGCAGTTGAGGAATACACGCAGGAGGAAGAACGATGGCGAATTTTACCGTTTCGCTCAAGAAGCTGACCGAAAAGGTCAGCATGGATGTGGTCTACGCTCCGCAGGACCTCGAAAACATCAGCGTCGAGATCGCGGAAGTCAACCGTCCGGGTCTGTTCCTGGCGGGCTATTACGATTACTTTGATAAACTGCGGCTGCAGATCATGGGTTTGGCCGAGATGAACTTCCTGTCCGGCCTTTCGCCGGAAAAGCGCTACGAAGCACTGGACCAGCTGTTCCGTCAGCAGCCGCCGGCTGTCATCGTGAGCCGCAGTGAGGAGCTGAAACCGTTCCCGGAGATGCAGGAGCTGGCCAAAAAGCACGGCGTGGCGCTGCTGCGCTCCAACGAAACGACCTGCACCCTGATGGGCAGCATCATCAGTGTGCTGAACCTGGAGCTGGCCCCCCGCATCACCCGCCACGGTGTGCTGGTGGAGGTGTACGGCGAGGGCATCCTCATTCTGGGTGACAGCGGCATCGGCAAGAGCGAGCTGGCGATCGAGCTGGTCAAGCGCGGCCACCGCCTTGTGGCCGACGATGCTGTGGAGCTGCGCAAGGTCTCGAACCGCCAGATCATGGGCACGGCCCCGGAGAACATCCGCCACTTTATTGAGCTGCGCGGCATCGGCATCGTCAATGTGGCCCGCGTGTTCGGTGTGGGCGCGGTCAAGGTGAGCGAGAGTCTGGACCTCGTGGTCCAGCTGGAAGCCTGGGACCCCACCAAAAACTATCAGCGTACCGGTCTCGAAAGCGAGTATTACGAGATCCTGGGCGTCAACATCCCCAGCACCAGCATCCCGGTCTCGCCGGGACGCAACCTCGCCGTTGTGCTGGAAACGGCAGCCATCAACAACCGCCAGAAGAAGATGGGCTACAACGCCGCCAAGGAGCTGCTCATCCGTCTGGGTCTCGAAGGCACCATCGAATAAGATTCTCATACGAAAAGGAACGAAGCGTTTATGGAACGATTGAAACAACAGCTGCAGGCCGAAGGCATTGCCTACCGGGCAGACGAGCCGCTGGCAGCCCACTGCACCTTTAAGATCGGCGGCCCGGCGGATGTGTTCGCCCTGCCGGAGACCGAAGAGCAGCTCTGCCGCGTGATCGCACTCTGCAAAGAGCAGGGCGTGAAGTACTACCTGCTGGGCAACGGCAGCAACATTCTGTTTGAGGATGCCGGTTACCGGGGCGTGGTCATTGATACCATGGCCCTGAAAATGGGCATCGGCTTTCTGGAACAGGTCGCGCATCCGGGGGCAGCGCCGGGCGAGGTCTATGATGCTGTGGTCGCCGGTGCGGGCCTGAAGCTTTCGAGCCTGTGCACCGCCGCATTGGAAAACAGCCTGACCGGGCTGGAATTTGCCTACGGCATCCCCGGCACGGTGGGCGGTGCGGTCTATATGAACGCTGGAGCCTACGGCGGCGAGATGAAGGATGTGCTGCAGTCGGTGCGGTATCTGACGCAGGACGGCGACATCGTGGAGACGGAGACTGCCGCGCTCGACCTTTCCTACCGGCACAGCATCTTTGAGGAAAACGGCGGCTGCATCCTGAGCGCAAAGTTCCATCTGAAGCGGGGCGACCCGGACGCCATCAAAGTCCGGATGAACGAGCTGATGGCAAAGCGGGTAGAAAAGCAGCCGCTCGACAAACCCAGCGCCGGCAGCACCTTCAAGCGCCCGGCGGGCGCGTTTGCGGCGGCCCTCATCGACCAGTGCGGCTTGCGGGGTTTCCGCCACGGCGGCGCGGCTGTCAGCGAGAAGCACTGCGGCTTCGTGGTGAATCTGGGCGGCGCGACCTGCGCCGATGTGCTGGCTCTGTGCGACGAGGTGCGGGCCATCGTGAAGGAAAAGACCGGGTTCGACCTGGAAAAAGAGATTCGTGTCGTGAAAGCATAAGAGGGAAGAAAAATGGATCTGCTGATCGTAAGCGGGCTTTCCGGTGCAGGAAAGTCTGTGGCTATGAATGCGCTGGAAGATATCGGCTTTTTCTGCATCGACAATGTCCCGGCGGAACTGCTGCCGAGCATTACCGCATTCTCCAAAGCTGGTGACAACAAGCTGAAGCGGGTGGCGCTGTCCATGGACGTGCGCGGCTGCCGTTCCAGCGAGGAGATCGAAAAGGCGCTCGACCTGCTGGACCAGCAGGGGATCGCCTACGAGATCCTCTTCCTCGACGCACCGGACGATGTGCTGATGCGCCGTTACAGCGAGACCCGCCGCCGTCACCCGATCAGCATTGCGGAGGGCATCTCCACGCGGGAAGCCTTCCAGAAAGAGCACCAGATCCTCCGCCCCTTTAAGGAGCGTGCGAATTATATCGTGGATACGGCGCTGCTCTCCACCGCGCAGAACAAGGAGCGCATCTGCGAACTCTTTGTGCAGAACGGCGGGGCGCGGAGTGCGATGCGGCTGACGGTGATGTCGTTCGGCTTCAAGTTCGGCGTCCCGGCGGACGCAGACCTGGTGCTGGATGTGCGCTGCCTGCCCAATCCGTTCTATGTCCCGGATCTGAAGTTCAAGACCGGCCTGGATCAGGAGGTCGTGGATTTCGTCATGGGCAAACCGGAGGCGCAGGAACTGCTGCGCCGGTACGAAGCATTTCTGGAATATGCCCTGCCGCTCTACGTCAAGGAGGGCAAGAGCCAGCTGACCATTGCCGTGGGGTGCACGGGCGGCAAACACCGCTCCATCACCTTTGCGCGGAAGATCGCGGAATACTGCGAGGGTCTGGGCTACCAGCCCGGCGTCCAGCACCGCGATGCCTCCCGCTGAACGGCCAGATCAAAGAAGGAACGACAAGATGAGTTTTGCATCCCAGGCACGGGAAGAGATCGCGCAGCACAGCCTGCAATTGCAGAAGGACTGCTGCGTCCGCGCGGCGGCCTACGGCATCGCCTGCTTTGCCAAATATTTTGACGCCAAGGGCCTTGTGCTCCAGACGGAGCAGGAGCTGACCGCCCGCGTGGCCGAGCAGCTGTTTGCCCGCTGCGGCGTCCGGGGCACCATTCTGGAAAAGAGCCGCCCCAGCGGGGTGGTGTACGAGTTTGGCATCCGGGAGCCTGAACAGGTGATGCGGCTGCATGAACTGTTCGGCACCACCGGCAGCGAGACGAGCTTGCAGATCGACCCCCGGATGATCCGCTGCCAGACCTGCGTCAGCGCCTACATCGGCATGGCGTTTCTCTGCGGCGGAACCGTCACAGATCCAAAAAAAGAATACAACATCGAATTTTTAACGAGCCGCACCAATCTCGCCAGAGACTTTGAAGCGTTGCTGGCCGAGCACGAGTTTGCGCCCCACCGCACCCGCCGCAACGGCGTGAACCTGGTTTACGTCAAGAGCTGCGCCAACGTGGAGCGCATTCTGGCGTTTATGGGGGCGGCCCAGGCGGCAGCGCAGATCAATGCGCAGAAAGCCGTGAAGCAGATGCGGAACCAGATCAACCGCCACACCAACTGCGATACCGCCAACCTCGGCAAAACAGCCCGCGCCAATGCGCAGACTCTGAAGGCCATCCGCTTTTTGCAGGAGCAGAATGCGCTGGAGACCCTGCCGGAGGTGCTGCAGCAGGCAGCAGCAAAGCGGCTGGAAAATCCGGATCTCTCGTTGACGGCGCTCTGTGCCTGCTTTGACCCGCCGGTCAGCAAATCGGGGCTGTCGCATCGGATGAAAAAGCTGGAACTGCTGGCGCAGACCATGCGGGAACGGATGGAACAGGAGGAAACGACGTGAGCGAGATCAGCGAAAACAATCACCTGGGGCGGGATTTCGTCCACCTCCATATCCATACGGAATACAGCCTGCTGGACGGTGCCTGCCGCATCGACCAGCTGATGGACCGCGTGAAGGAGTGCGGGCAGACGGCCATCGCCTGCACCGACCACGGTGTCATGTACGGCTGTGTGCAGTTTTACAAAGCGGCCAAAAAAGCGGGCATCAAGCCCATCATCGGCTGCGAAGTCTACGTTGCCACCCGCACCCGGTTCGATAAGGTCAACAAGATCGACGGCAACAACCATCTGATCCTGCTGTGCAAAAATGAGACCGGCTACAAGAACCTCATCAAGATGGTCTCCGCAGCCTTCACCGAGGGGTTTTACTCCAAGCCCCGCGTTGATAAGCAGCTGCTCGAACAATACCACGAAGGGCTTATCTGCCTTTCGGCCTGTCTGGCGGGCGAGATCCCGCAGGCCATTCTCGCAGGGGACTACGAGCGGGCAAAAAACGCGGCGCTGTGGTACCGGGACCTGTTTGGCGAAGGCAATTACTACATTGAGCTGCAGGACCACGGCCTGGAAGAGGACACCATCGTTCTGCCCCAGCTCATCAAGCTGGCGCGGGAGACGGGCATCCCCATGGCCGCCACCAACGACTCCCACTATCTGCGCAGGGAAGACGCCAAAATGCAGAGCATCCTTCTCTGCATCCAGACCGGCAAGACCATGCAGGATGCCGATAAGATGGAGTTCCAGACCGATGAGTTTTACGTCAAGACGACGGATGAAATGTACGATCTGTTCGCCATGGTGCCGGAGGCCTGCGAGAACACTCAGAAGATCGCGGACCAGTGTAACTTTGATTTTGACTTCGGCCACACCAAGATCCCCTACTACAAAGCGCCCAACGGGATGGACAATCAGGCCTTTTTTGAAAAGCTCTGCTGGGAGGGTCTGGAGCGCCGCTACGGCCCCGATGTCCCGCAGGCCAACAAAGACCGCTTGACCTACGAGATCGGCGTGGTCAAGACGATGGGCTACACGAACTACTATCTGATCGTCTGGGATTATATCAACTACGCCAAGAGCCAGGGCATCCCGGTGGGGCCGGGCCGTGGTTCCGGTGCAGGCAGCATTGCGGCCTACAGCGTCGGCATCACCGACATCGACCCCATCCGCTACAACCTCATCTTCGAGCGTTTCCTGAACCCCGAACGTGTCAGTATGCCCGACTTCGATGTGGACTTCTGTTATGAGCGCCGTCAGGAAGTCATCGACTACGTCAACCGGAAATATGGTGCTGACCATGTGGCGCAGATCGTCACCTTTGGCACCATGGCCGCCCGCAACGCCATCCGTGACGTGGGCCGTGTGATGGGGATGCCCTACCAGGACGTGGATGTGGTCGCAAAGCAGGTCCCGATGGAACTGAAGATGACGCTGAAGCGCGCATTGGAAGTCTCGGCTGAGCTGAAGCGGATGTACGACACCGACCCGAAGGTCCAGGAACTGATCGACACGGCCCTCAAGGTGGAGGGAATGCCGCGCCATGCGTCCACCCACGCGGCGGGCGTCGTCATCACCCCGGAACCGACCGACTACTATCTGCCCCTCGCCACCAACGACGGTCTGCCTGTGACCCAGTTCAACATGACCGAGATCGAGGAGCTTGGCCTGCTGAAGATGGACTTCCTCGGCCTGCGCACACTGACGGTCATTCGGGATGCGGAAACGGCCATCCAGAAAAAGGAACCGGATTTCTCCGTTGCAGCGCTCGATTACGATGACCCGGAGACCTACAAAATGCTGGGTCAGGGCGAGACGGAGGGCGTGTTCCAGCTCGAATCTTCGGGCATGAAGCAGGTCCTCGTAGGGCTGCAGCCGCAGAACCTGGAAGATGTCATCGCACTCATCAGTCTGTACCGCCCCGGCCCGATGGATTCCATCCCGACCTATCTGCGCAACCGCCACGAGCCGGAAAAGATCAGCTACAAGACCCCGCAGCTGGCCCACATTCTGGATGTGACCAACGGCTGCATCGTCTATCAGGAGCAGGTCATGCAGATCTTCCGTGAGCTGGCAGGCTTTTCGTTCGGGCAGGCAGACAATGTCCGCCGCGCCATGAGCAAGAAGAAACATGCGGTCATGGAGGCAGAGCGGGAACACTTTGTTCACGGCTGCACCGAGCCCGGCCACGAATGCCCCGGCTGCGTGGCCAACGGCATCTCGGAAAAGGTCGCCAACGAGATCTATGACGAAATGTCGAGCTTTGCGTCCTATGCGTTCAACAAGAGCCATGCGGCCTGCTATGCGTATGTCGCATTCCAGACGGCCTATCTCAAGTGCCATTACCCCAGCGAGTTCATGGCAGCTTTGCTGACCAGCGTGCTCGATAATACCGATAAGGTCATCGAGTATTCGGGCGAGTGTGCCCGCCTGGGCATCCGGGTGCTCCCGCCGGATATCAACATTTCGAACGGCGGCTTTACGGCGGATGCCAGGGGGCAGATCCGGTTCGGCCTGAACGCGGTCAAGAGCGTAGGCCGCAACCTTGTGGAACGCATCGTGGAAGAGCGTGGGGAAAAGCCCTACGCCAGCCTGTATGATTTCTGCAAGCGGCTGTACGGCAACGAAATGAACCGCCGGGCCGTGGAAAGCCTCGTCAAGGCGGGCGCGTTCGACAGCATGGGCGAGAACCGCCACAGCCTCGTGGAGGCCGTGGATGGCATCATCAAGAGCGTGGAGAGCGACTCCCGGCGGAATCTGGACGGTCAGCTCGACCTGTTCTCGCTGATGAGCGGGGGAGCACAGAGCGCATCGAAGGATGTGTATGAGATCCGGCACCTCGAAGAATACTCCCACACCGAACTGCTGCAGCAGGAAAAAGAGGTCAGCGGCCTGTACCTGTCCGGCCACCCGCTGGATGCATACCGGGAGCAGTCGGCAAAGTTTGCGACCCATTCCATCAAGGCCCTGACCGGCGAGGAAGCGCATGGGCTGGACAACGCCCATGTCCGCATCGTCTGCACCATTGTCAAGAGCCGGATGATGACCACCAAGTCGAACAGCCTGATGGCCTTTACCAGCGTGGAAGACCTGACCGGCACGATGGAGGTCATCGTCTTCCCGAAGGTGCTGGAGGTCTTCCGGGATGCCATCCGGGAAAATGCCGTTGTGGTCATCGAGGGGCGTCTGTCAGTCCGCGAGGACGAGCCATCCAAGTTGATGGCCGAAAGCATCTCGCCCATTGAAGGCTACGACCCCAAGCACCCGCAGGCGAACCGTCCGGACCGGATGCGGGATGCGGCCCAGCGGCTCTATATCCGTCTGCCGTCGCGCAGCTGCCCGCAGTATGCAAAAGTCGTCAACCTGCTGGAGATTTTTGACGGTGATATGCCGGTGATCTTCTATCTGGAGGACACCAAACAGAAGCTTGCGGCCCCCCGCAGACTGTATACCTCCGGCCATCCACTCTTCTTCCAGGAGCTGCGGCGTCTGGTCGGCGAAAAGAACGTTGCAACAAAATAACGTGCTATGGAACGAATCGTACAGATGCAACTTTCATAAAAATCATCGCAGCTTCGCAGCAAAGCATACTTTAACAAAATTTTAACAGAGTTTCAAAAAGGTATTGGATTCACAGGAAAACTGTGCTATAATAATTCAAGGCAAGTCGTATCAGAAATGAGCAAAGCAATGGAGCAGTGTCAGGAAGAAGGGGCACTGCTCTGAGGTGAATGAAGAAACAATTGGAGGGAATCTCTCTTATGGAAAAGCAAATCAAAACGATTGGTGTCTTGACCAGCGGCGGCGACGCTCCCGGCATGAATGCTGCAGTGCGCGCTGTGGTTCGTACCGGTCTGCACAAGGGATTTCGGATGATCGGCATTCAGCGCGGCTACAACGGCCTGCTGAACGGCGAGTGCTTTGAAATGAACCTGCGCAGTGTTTCCAACATCATCCAGGCCGGCGGCACCATCCTGTACACCGCCCGCTGCCTGGAGTTCAAGACCAAAGAGGGTCAGGACAAGGGTGCTGCCAAGTGCCGCGAACTCGGCATTGATGCGCTGGTCGTCATCGGCGGCGACGGCTCCTACCGTGGTGCCCGTGAGCTGGCACACCGCGGCATCCCGATGATCGGCCTGCCCGGCACCATCG
>OGDC01000579.1_pt1 | contig 8995 bp, 8 predicted proteins | sample 1570331 | NCBI WGS metagenome assembly OGDC01 (sample SAMEA2582167, study PRJEB24529) | metagenome
TGCATGACATAATTTTTGACAGCTTCAAGGATAAGGCACAGGCTAAAAGCGTATATGAGTATACCGATATTCCATGCACCAAGAGCGATTACAGCGAAGTGCTTTCACAGCTAAAAAAGAAGCTTGATGAGACCGGTGCGGATGACACAGCCATGCCGGATGAGGAATTTATAGATACATATATCAAGTACAGAAGCTATGCGGCGGAGGCAGAGAGGTGCGATGAGGAGAAGGATAAGAATTTCTGGCGAAGTTATGCACAACTATGCGGCATAAAGGATTTGCTGAAGCCGGAGCTGGTTCCGGAAGGTTTCTACAGATACGATTCGGTGTGCTACATCAAAGGAGATTCATTTACGATAACACAGAATGTGAACAAGAAACCTTGCAACAATGTGGTTGAGCTTGAGAGAGTGAGCAGGGCGGATATAAGGGAGATACAGACATTTATCAAGCTGCATGAGGCACTCAAAAATGAGAGAAATAATGCGAACCATGCCTCTGAAAAGGGCAACAGGCTGTCACTTGGGTGCATTAACAGGGCGATAAGTCTGTTCGTCGATATTGCTCGGGATATAACTGCGAAGGAACCCGAGAACAGGTACGCAGAGTGCATGGAGACCGGGCTGGATGAATTTTATGACAAACAATAACAGGGAAACGGAGGATGGATATGAAAAGATATTTGATGATTTTGGAGGTATCGCGTAAGCAGGATTATATTTTTTCGGAGAAGAAGCTTATTGAGAATGTAAACCGTTCGCGGGATATAGCGTACGTCACAAGCAATGAATTTTTCAAGACTGTGGCGAAGGGCAGCTATAACGAGACAGATAATTATGTGTATGCGGGAGGCGGGCATACGATAGTGGAATATCCGGACAAGGAGAGTGCCGATAGGTTTGCCCGCGTGATAACCCTGTATGTACTGGAACATTATCCGGGGCTGGAGATATTTGCAAAGGGCATTGAGTATGATGACCAGGATAAGGAAAAGAAAAATGAAAAGAAAACGGCATCAGAAGCTTTCTTAAGACTGACACAGGAGCTTGAAAAGAAGAAGTCGGTGAGATGGGAGAGCATAAGAAGGCTTAACTTTGGCGGGACACAGGAAAATACGGATGCTGAGAGTGTAGAGCTGGGGAAAACCAGAAAAGAATACACTGCTATGGTGGCGGCACCTGAGGGCTGCGTATTTCCGAGGGACTTTGACAAGCTGAGTTTTGTGGATGATGAGTATGCATACAAACCCGTGAAGGACAATTTCCTTGCCGTTGTGCATGTCGACGGAAATGCGATGGGTACGAGGGTGCAGAACATATACAAGAGCGAAGAGAATTTTGACAAGCTCAAAGTGAAGTTGAGAAATTTCAGCGAGAGCATACAGTCGCAGTTCGAGGAGGCGTTCTCTGAGATGACACAGGAGATATACAGAGTGTACGGCGACAAGCTGAGGCTTGGTTCGGACAGGGACCCTTCGGAGCGAGGTCTTAGAATACTTCCGGTAAGACCGGTTGTCCTTGCGGGTGACGATGTATGCTTCGTGACAGCGGGAAATATCGGGCTTGAATGTGCAAGAATCTTTCTTGAAAAGCTAAGCATGAAGGTCAATAAGGAGGATGGGAAGCGGTATTCCGCGTGCGCCGGAGTTGCTATAGTGCACAGAAAATATCCGTTCCACATGGCCTATAACATGTCCGAGCACCTGTGCGGCAGCGCCAAAAAGAGTGGTGTTGAGCTTGATGTGTCGGGAAAGTATTCGCTCATCGACTGGCATATAGAGTACGGCCAGCTGAAGGAGAAGCTTTCTGAAATCAGGGAGGCTTACATGACGGATGATGGGGCGGATATGGTGCTCAGACCGCTGGTTGTGATCAATCCGGATAATGACAGGCTTGAAAAGGAGTTGACATACGATTTCTTTAAGCAGACCTGTATAAGCTTTCAGAAGAACAATGACAATATCTCAAGAAGTAAGTTGAAGGAGTTGAGAAATGCGATAAAGCAGGGTGAAATCGAGACGGAGTACTATATAAAGCAGAATATGATGAAAAATATCACAGGCAAGGACGGAGTGCTGTTTAAGGAGATAGCGCGGAGCAGGGCAAAGGACGCTGTGAGTGTGAGACATTCATTGATTTTTGACGCTGTGGAGGCTATGGATAACTGTTACTTTTTGGAGGAGGGCAGATAGGATGAGTGAGAGAAGGACTATTAAGTACAATATGCGGCTACTGTCGGACACAATATTCGGTTCAGGCTACAGTGTGCCGGGAGGAACGGATATTTCGGTGTTCCGTGACAGGGAAGGATATCCTATGCTTAAGGGCTCCACGATGAAGGGGCTCTTGAGGGAGAGTGCTGCGAATATAGCGGACTGGAATGGCTTAGGACGCGATAAGGTAATGTCGCTGTTCGGAACTGAGGACAGAGGCGGCGCAATGGATGAGCACAGGCTTAACTTTACGGCGGCGGTTATCGGTGACAGAAAAACAATGCCGGAGGACTGCTTTGTGGAGAGAGCCTTCACAGCCATCGGCGGCAACGGCATTGCGTGCGACGGAAGTCTCAGGCTTGCGGAGTGCGTGAAGGAAGGTTATGTGTTTTCCGGTACGATAGAGTGCCACAAGGCGGATGTAGAGTTTATAGAGGAGGCCCTTGACGGTATCAAGTGGGTAGGCACATTGAGAAACAGAGGGTTCGGACATGTCAGGATAGATTACGAGGAGGAGACGGCTGTGTCAGGTGGTGTCAAACTTGATACCAACACGATATATTACCGTATAAAGCTTGAGAGCCCGCTGATAATGACCAATAAGCAGCGCTCCTTTATGAACACATACTGCACGGACAGGTACATAAAGGGTTCGGCGATAAGAGGAATGGTCATGGGAAAGCTCTCACAGGCTGAGCCGGAATGGTTTGAGGAGCATAAGACGCAGCTTCTGTCGGATGACACAAGATTCTTTGATGCCCTTTTATATTTAGATGGAGTTTCACTTCCTCCGATAAAAGGATTTTATGAGAATAAGGACGGTTCAGACTTTCAGACGGTTCTGGCTAATGGAGGTAAGCTGTCACCCGGGGTCAAGAGAGCTTCCTTGGGCGATGCGGTCACGTTAAAGGATGGCAGAATTACATATTCGACTGTGGAGATAGGACAGGCTGCGCGAATCAAAAAAGCCGGCAGGAATACGGACGAGGACAAAATGATGTTCCAGAACCAGTACATCGAAGCAGGACAGGAATTTGAGGGTTATATATGCACTCAGGACAATGAGCTTGCGCGGAAGATAGCGAGTGTGCTTGGCGGAACGGTATGGTTAGGAGCTGACAGGTACGAGGGCTACGGAAGATGCAGCGTGACGGTTAAGCAGTGTGAACAGCCTGCATGGATGGACTGCTACGGATACAGGGAGGGCGATACGGCGGATAGCACGATATATATGCTTGCATTGTCACCTTTCACGATGATGAGTGAGGCTGGGGAGCCGGTCGGTCTGGACTGTAAGAAAATAGGTGAAATGCTGAAGCTTAGATCACCTGAGAATCTGCAGATTGAGCTGTGCAGTACATCGGTGTCCGAATACGGAGGTTACAATGTGACATGGGGCTGCAGTCTTCCACTTGTCAGAATGTATGATATGGGAAGCATATTCAAGCTCAGCATGGATGAAGTGCCGGCGGTGCACAATCTGCGCAAGCTGGAGCAGAGCGGAATCGGTGCGAGAAGGGCTGAGGGCTTCGGCAACATTCTTTTTATAAGAAAAGATATTTTTGAGAGCATAACAGGCAAGGAAAAGTATACCGCCACAGAAGTGCCGGAGGGTGGACATGGCAGTAAGCCTGTCGACCGGGCACAGATAAGAAGGAATCGCTGTGTCTGGATAATGGATACCGCACAGAAAGAGCTTATTGCCCATTCCTCAGGACTATCTGCCAGCCAGATAGGCGGACTGCAGGCGCTCTTAGAGGGAATGATCGGAAGAATCAATAATAGTGGTCTCACATCCGAAAAGTGCAGGGAGGAGCTTGAAAGATTCCTAAAGAAAGCTGATGACAGGCAGCAGGATAAGCAGAAGTACTACGGAATCGAAAAAATCTGTATGAACGTGCTTAACGGCGGTGAGGATGACAAGCTTGTGAAAGCCGATGATGTGGAGCGTCTTAAGCTGCTGTGTGAACTGTTCGACTATAGTAGAAAAATTGATACGGAGGTGTAGGATATGGCACTGTTTGACAATGCAATAATATATAAGATAGAAGCAAAATGTGTATCGCCTTTACATACCGGTGACAGTGGCGCGCAGACGGATGAGATTCTTGTCGGTTCGGACGGGAGAGCCATTATTCAGGGAAGCTCACTTGCCGGTGCAATGAGAGCCTATGCCGGTGTGAACTGCGCAAAAGTCTGCGAAGGCTTGTTCGGCTCCAACGAAAAGGAGGGGCGGCTGATTATATCGGAAGGTGTCTTTGAGGATACTTCACCGGTGCAGTTCAGGACAAGACTGCGCATAGACAGTAAGTCGGGAAGCGCACTCAAGGGAGCGAAATTTGATGTGAGGCACATAGGCGCGGGCAGCATATTTAAGTTTTCAATCACCTATCTGGGAACGGAGCGCGATATGGACGGCGACGCGGAGGCGGTGGAGAAAATACTTGCCGCGATGGACAATGGAATTATAAGGCTTGGCGCATATAAGACATCCGGGTATGGCAGGGTAAAGCTTGAGGTCTTTAAGCAGGTTTACCATATGAAGGATGAGAGTGAGCGCAGGGCATGGCTTAAGGATGAGTACAACGGCAGGAAGCTTGATTTAGCCAAGGCTGCGACAGCTTCGGCGCACAGCGGGGTAAATTTCAATATCAAATGCGAGATTCCCGAATTTCTCATCAAGGCTGCGACATTTGATTTTGAGAAAAAATATACGGCGGACACGCAGCAGAATGTGGTACAGCAGAACATTATCGAGGATGAGTATGACGAAAAGACAGGGAAAAAGGTCAGGTACGTCATAATTCCCGGAACCTCCATCAAGGGTGTTATAAGAAACAGGGTTCAGATAATTGCAGACTGGCTTGAAAAGAATAAATCCATAGAGAACATAGGCAGACTGCCGGACGAAATGTTCGGAACAGAGACCGGTGACGGAAAAAAGGGTCTGGTATTATTCGATGAGGTGAGGGTAAGGTACAATGAGAATGTCAACTCCAAGTGCTGTACAAGAATCCGAATCAATAAATTTACAGGCGGTGTCATAGAAAAGGCGCTTATAAACGAGGAGCCGGTATCCGCCGCAGCACAGATAAGCATAAGCATGCCGGGGGATGCGGACGATGAGAGCGCGGCAGAGAAAAAACGTATGTATCTTTTGATGCTGTATGCGCTGAGAGACTTAGGGCTTGGACTGTATAACCTTGGCGGCGGTCAGTCCATAGGCAGAGGCTATGTGAAGGTGGCGGCAGTTGAGGTATCTGATGGAATACGCAGTGGAACGATGTATTTTGATGAGAACCGCAATATAAGCTGTGACGATAAGGACGGAATGTTTAAACAGTGGATGGATTCGTTGGAGGTGTGATGATGGTAAAAGAGTATGAAAATAATGGTACAGCATTGGCGGAAGCGCTTGGCAAGCCTTACGCGTTTATATACAGACTGAGCGATGTGTACAGGGGAAAGACACCGCAGGACTTCGTTCCGGACAAAGAGCTGATGGAGGCACATTTTTTTGATGGGAAAGAGGAGATAAGATTCATAAATGCGGACGGAGTGCTCAGAGCCGTGAAGCTGTATGAGGAAGCGGATGAAAAGTATCTTGAGAGAAAATATGATATTGACGGTGACAGAAGAAAGCTGGTAGTCAGACAGATACTGGGGACTGATGATGACGGACAATACTATGTAAGGACCCTGAGAATGTCGGGCATGGAAGGTGGTGTTTAAGTCTGGGATGGTATAATGATAATAATAACCGCGGCAATAGTTATGACAATAGATATGACCGCAATTCCGATAACCGCGGCTTTGCTAAGCATAATGCAAATGATAAAAATGATAATGTTCGTAGGAGAGACGGTTCGGGACGTGGTTTTTCAAATAAGAGCTTTCAGGGCTATAATAAGGCGGACGAATTGCATGCTCCATATAATTTCATTGAGTTTGCCGATACCGTGATAGAACGATACAGCGATGTCGATGAACTTCCGAAGCATAACTGTATTGCCACGGATTTAAAGACAGGTGAGATTCATTATACATTCACGGCTAAGACACCTGTGTTTGTCGGCGGGGAGACGGAGACACCACATGCCGGACAGAAGGAAGGTATAAAGACACAGCATTTCTATAAAAATATCGCAGGCAATTACGAGATACCCGGCTCAACAGTGAGAGGACTTATAAGGGAGAATGTACATATACTTGGGTATGGACTTATAAGGGATGGCGAGGATATAGAGGATGAACGCTTTTTCTTAAGGGATGTGGCGCGAAGCGATAGAGCAGTTGCTGAAAAATATAAGGAAATGCTTGGAACAGTATATGACAGGAACAGTAAGGTGTCTGTTCCGCGCGCTGTCAAGGCTGGATATATCGAATGTAAGAATGGTGAATACTATATCACTGATTCTGAGAGTGGATATTACAGATTGAAAAGAAAAAATGCAGCCCTGATAAGGATGAACAAAGGAAACCCGGACATTCCTTATGCGGAATATAGGAATGTATACTATACGGTCAGGTATGGACTTGTCGATGAGATAACTGATAAGGAGGCACAGAAAAGACCATGCATGAAACGCGGAATTATGGTTTCTACCGGCAGACCGCTCAGTAAAGATACGCCGCATTGTCTTTATGTGTTCACTCCTAAGGGAAAGGAGAGGGGAAGGAAGGTTCCTAAGGAGGATATAGAAAGCTACAGGGCTGATTATGAGTTCAGGGTGAATGCCCTGAAGGGCATCAGGGATGACGGTGATACATCATTCTGGGAGCTGCCTAAGGAGGGTGAATGTAAGCCTGTATTTTATCTTAACTACAGAGGGCATTTCTACATCGGAATGACGCTGTATCTGAGGATTCCGGGAAAGCAGAGCGTTGTGGATGGACTGCCGCCGATACATAAGAAACTTAATGCTTCCGATAAGGAGGTCATCGATTATGTATATTCAATGTTCGGTTTTACAGGCGATGATTTTTCATACAAATCAAGGCTGAGCTTCTTAGGAGCCGAAGCTGATGGCAAGGCTGAGGAATTGCCGGGAGTAACGCTTATCCCGGGACAGCCGCGGGCAAGCTATTATCCAATCTATCTGAAAAGAGATGGGGAACACAATGAGAACTATCTTGATGATGAGATAGAACTGAGAGGCTATAAGCAGTACTGGTACGGAGCGGAGAAGGTTCCGGAGATAGACCAGAAGAATGAGAAGCTTCCAACCATAATAAAGCCTTTGCCGAAGGAGACGGTGTTCCATGGCACTGTCAAATTCACGAACCTCAGCGAGGATGAGTTAGGGCTCCTGCTGTGGGCGCTGCAGCTTGACAATGGCTGTTATCAGGGGATTGGAAAGGGAAAGCCGTTCGGATATGGCTGCGTGTCGGTGAAGATTGACAGTCTGTCAGAGCTTGACGCGGGCAAGCTGTATGGAAGCAGTACACTCACAGACAATCCGTATAATGACACAACAGGGAAAATAGTAGATTACATTGAGCGCTATAAGAAATATGTATCAGATATTATAAAGACCGGAAGAACTGTGAGCATAGATGATGAGGACAGGATAAAAGATTTTATGTACATGCATAGGATATTCGGAGCAAATTATATCGATACATCATATATGCCGCCTGAACAGTACGGTAAGGGCAAAGAGAAAATATTTAAGACGGTAAAGGAATACCGTGAACGCAAAAAATAACAGAAAGGTGATATTGAAATTATGAAAAAATTTTTTACATTTGTGTCGCTTCAGAAATTTATCGGTAAAGAAGGTCTGGCTGCCTATCGTTACCAGCCTGTCGGCAATTCGCTGCTTAAACTGGATATGGATACCAACTATCCGATTGTGCCGGTTATAAACGGCTATGCTGAGGAAGGCGAGACTATCAAGGTATACGCGGTGATATCCAATCCTGAGTATGCACAGGATAATTATAATCTTTTGTGCAGTCAGGTGAATGAGGTGTGCAAAAACAAGGGAATCAATTGCCCGGATGGTGTAGAAAAAATTATTATCCCATCAGGTCAGACAGTCGATGAACATATCGCGGCATTTTTAAAGATGATAGAGTACGTTGCCGAGGATGATGAGATATACGCATGTCTTACCTTCGGAACAAAAATCAACTCTATTGCGATGATGATGGCGGTTCAGTATGCGTACAGAATCAAGAAGAACACCTCCATAGGCTGTCTTGTATACGGTGAGATTAACAGAGGAACAACCCCTCCGAGCGCTAAGATATACGATGTGACGGCGCTTATCCAGATGGATGAGATAGTGAGAATGCTTGCCGAGAAGAAGATAGAGAATCCTGAGAAGTTCTTAAAGCTTATAATATCAGATGAGGAGGAATAGTATGGTCGAGCGAAAGTTTAAGGAAGGATATTCCGCCCCGGAATTAAAAGAACTTGAAAAGGAGCTGGATAAAAAGGCAGAGGAGTGGTACAGCCTGGATGAGGTGACTGATTCGGCGCGCAAGAAAAGACTATGGAATGATATTTTCACCTTGGCAGTGTGCAGATACAATATACCTGATAAGAAGAAAGATAAAAATGGTGAGGATACATGTATTTTAGAGAGTATATATCTTGAAGCAATTGTATATTGTCTCAAAAGCTATGACCCTGCCAAGGGAAGTTTATCACATCTTCTGTCTGTAACAACTGCTAAGAGAAAAAACGATTATAAAAAGAAAATATATGGTAATAAAAAAGGATTATTTGATTGATTTGATAATGACTTTTATCGCTGAAAATCAACCATATAA
>OGDC01000588.1_pt1 | contig 8896 bp, 8 predicted proteins | sample 1570331 | NCBI WGS metagenome assembly OGDC01 (sample SAMEA2582167, study PRJEB24529) | metagenome
TGGCTACCTTAACCCACCGTCTAAAGCCAGTGGGATTGCGGTAGCCCTATTTCAATATAATCAAGGTCATCAAACACATGTAATCCAGTTTCAAAAGAAATTTTATGCTTTTGTTTATTTATCGCATTTTTATCTTCGTCCCATTCAAATATCATATCTTTCTATTATTATAACACAACCTCATAAATTTTAAATACAATTTTGTAATGTGGTATATTGCGGAGATTTTCCGACAACCGAAATATTGAGAATAAAAATCCTTGTGTTCATCACACTCTTAGAAGCATTGAATTTCCAGACAATGTGAACTACATTTAAAATTATAAATCAGATAACAAAAGAAGTAAATTAAATATATTTTAAGATAACCCAAACCATAGCATAAACTATGCCTAATTGAAGATATTAAAAAAAGTCTTACAGACAGCCTCGTACTGATGCACCCCAAAAGTTCAGACTTAGTTCAGACTTTTGAGAGGCTCATCGCTTTTCCATGCTGCCCGTAAGACTTTTTTAATTTCAGCTATAAAAATTCACTTATTAAATTACTTTGCTGCCACTTATATAACAGACTACACCAGCGCAGCCAGCTTCGCGCCCGCTGCCCTGCACTCCGCGAGCACATCATCGTCCGGTGCGTTGTCGGCGATTATTCCCTCGCCGGATAAAACAGCAGCTCCGTCGGAAACAACTCTGGACTCCCAGTCGCGCATCCACTCGCCGCCGCCCCAGCCATAGGAACCGAAAAGTGCAATCGTCTTACCTGCAATCTGGCTGTCAAGCTCTGCCATGAAAGGCTCCATCTCGCCCTCCTCAAGCTCCTCTGCTCCCATCGCAGGACAGCCGAGTGCAAAAGCCTTAGCCTCCGAAATAGCCGCAGCCTCTGCCTTGTCAACTGTCAGAAGCTCAACCTCTGCGCCCGCGTCCTTAGCTCCTTCAGCCATCGCAGCTGCCATGGCCTCCGTGTTGCCTGTTCCGCTCCAATATACAATACTAACCTTTCCCATTCATCTTGTCCTCTCTTTCTTTTTATAATTTCAGATAATTGCTGTGGCTCATTGAATACCGCAATTTCCATCCTCACACTGCTATCTCGCGAATACTCTTTCCCTGTACAAGCTCCTCCATCGCTCTTTCCCTGCTTCGGTCAAAGCTTGCAAACGTGCGGAGCGCACCCGCAAGGTCATCATACACCTTCCAGTAGCCGTTTCCGATACTGTTCTCCCCGTTATTTTTCAAAAACCCCTCAACGTCCCACAGCGGATATCCCAGAAATATGCCTATCTCATGCGGAAAGCCCACCTTGCCGCCGCCAAAGCACTCAACTCTCTTTGCAAGCCTTGCAAGCTTATCCTCAAGCTTTCCGCCCCGATAGCCATATCCTGCAAGGAAATCCCCAATGTCCTTATCGGAAAGATAAGCCTCGAGCCTGTCACGTCTGTACAGATACAGTATCGCTCTCTGTTTATTGACGTTAAGCAGCAGCCACGCAATTTCCGTGCCTGACAGAAGCCGCACATACAGTCTGAACTTTTCCGGTGTCACAGCCACAATGTTGGCGGGCTTCACGTCCTTTAGTATAGGGGCGCAGTGAAGCACCAGCTCCATAGACACCTTCATTCTGAAGCCTGCTCCCTGTCTGTAAGCCATAAACTCCTGTACTGACATATCAACCTCCGCTTCATACTTTTATGAAGTATTATACATGTAACTTGTGTTAGTTTTATCTAACCTAGTTAATATTATCACGTCAGTGGTTATTATGCAATATATTTTTTCAATTATTCTGCAATTTACTAGAACAAAGAATGTGCCTTGGCACACTCTTGCGCCTGCGGCGGTCGCTTGCGACATCTGCATTGTACGCCGCAGTGCGCATCCCCGCGGAGCGTTTTTGTGTAATAGGAACGAAGTTTCCTATTACATAAAAAAGGCATACGAAGCTTTCTCCGTATGCCCTTGTATCTGTTTTTACTATTCCCGGCTCAGCTTGAATTTCTTTATCTCCGCATTAAGCTTATCCGATATAATGACATTGTTATGTGACTCCTGACCAATATCGTTCACTCCCTGTGTAAGTTCAACAGCCTTTTCCGTGACATTGGTTATTCCCTTTGTGCTCTCATCTACCGCTATATTCACTGCAGCTATTGATTCGCGTATGAAATTCATGCTGCTCTTGACAGATTCACTCCTGTCTGCAAAGCTTTTCATCATATCACTCATGCCGCTTACATCGTTCCTGTAATCATCGCAGGTATCAAGAAGCCTTCTGTAGCCCTCCATCGCAGTAGTATCCATGAGTTCCAGCATTCTTCCCGATTCCTCCGCAAGCTCATCCACGGCATTGATAACCTCATTGCTGACAGTCTGTATTCTTCCTGCCGTCTGCGTAGAATTAGCTGCAAGCTCCCCGATTTCACCGGCGACAACCGCAAAGCCATGCCCTGCCTCGCCTGCACGCGCCGCCTCTATGCTTGCATTGAGCGCCAGAAGATTCGTCTTCTTCGCAATGCTCAGAATAAGCTCGGTCAAGCTGCTGATTTCTTCAACCGCCTTGGATTTCTCAATCCTGCTGCGCATGCTCTCAGCCATTTTCTCCGTCTCTTCCTTCGCGCTCCTGCCTGCCTGCTGTGCGCTGTCATATATTCCCTGCACGTTCTCCATTATCCTCCGGGACTTATCATTCCCGCCTTGTGCCTGACTGCTGATATTCTCCACAGCTTCAAAGGTCTCATTAACCGACTCATTAATCTGGCTCAGTGATGCACTTGTCTCCTCCATGGATGCACTCATCTCCTCCATAGTCGCAGATATATCCGAAATACTTATCTGTGCATTGGAAAGATCACTGGCAATCTTATCGGAGGAGCTTCTAAGCTCAGAAGAATTGTCCGATATGTTAACCATTATATTTCTTATATAATTGAGAAGCTCATTGACATTTTCGGCAATATTTTCAAGCTCATCACCCGTTCTGATATCCAGCTTCTGCGTCAAATCCCCCTCGTTGTTGACAATATCATATATCTTCTTATCAACCTTATTGAGATTCCTTATAATCACAGCCACAATCACGTTCATTGCTATAACCGCAAGTACAAGACAGACTACTGCCGCCTCCATATTGGCTTTATTGCTGCTGTAAATCCTTTTTTCTATCTGCGTCGCATCATAGTCGCATGCAATGATTCCTACTACCTCGTTATCACGGTTAAAAACAGGCGCATATGACGTTATTATTGAATAATCACCGTAATTCCCGATTACGTTATCCGTATAGCTGCTGCCTGCAAACACATCCGCAAGCTCTTCATACGTCGCATCAAACTCGGAGCCGTATTCACAGGCATCAACCTCAGCAGTATCTATTCCATAATATATTTTACCGCCATCCTCATACAGTGTATACATGTACAGTACTCCCAGCTCACGCCTCACAGCATCCATGGCAAGCCTTATACTCTCATAGCCTTCTCCCGTTCCGCCGCTCTCATACAGTCTTTCCAGCTCATCGCCATCTACAACGTTACCTGCTGCCTTTGCAGCCATCACAGCCTCTTCGCCTCCGAGCTGTGACATTCCTTGTCGGACAGCACGACTTCCCATACTTGCAAGTACCAGCGCCATAATCAGCATAATTGCCGTAACCGGCAGCATAAGCTTAAATCTTATGCTTATTATCCTTGTCTTTTTTCCATTGTGTATCATATTTACCCCCCTGTCCATAATCCTTACGCTGCTTTTATTATAACGATATGAGGGTCAAAAGATATTTTGCCCCTCATATCATTATAACACAGCTATAGTAATTTGAAATAACATATTTAAAAACATATTATCACTTCACTTAATTTCTATCCGCACTTTTTCTACTCATTTGCCTTCAGGCTCGTAACCATATCGATTGTCTTTACCTTGCGTCCAAGCAGGAGATTTACCAGATAAGCCACCGCAAACACGCCTACGGCACCGACAACATAGGTGATTGGCTCCACACGGACCAGCATATCATAGTTATCACCCATCGCCAGCTTGTAGATAAGTGCTGTCATGTACTCGCCGAGAGGAAGTCCGATTATGACTGCCACGACGCAGACCCAGAGATTCTGCATGACATATATCCTTCTTATCTGCCTGCTTCTGAAGCCCAACACCTTCATGGTTGCGAACTGGTACTGCTTCTCGGAGAAGGACAATATTCCGAGATTGTAGATAATCACAACAGCAAGAATTACGGATACCACCATAAGCAGCAATATAACCGTGTCCATCATGCTGATCATGGACATCATTCCGTCCTTCAGGGCAGCAATTCCGGTTATGAGCGATACCCCTGCGATATTTTTTACTTCACTTAAATCTTGATCTGTATAAATGCAGTCCGCCTTGTATTCAATGCCGATGCTCTGTGCATAGGCTCTTGTCATCGCAAGCTTCTGTCCCTGCGGCTCCCGGAAGGTTCCGGCAATCCTGGTTGTATATGTTTTTTCCTCGCCGTACACCGACCAGCTCACATTATCCCCAACCTTTAAGCCAAGGATTGACAATAGCTTTTCCGATACATATATTCCGTCATCTGACAGCTCGAAGTCTCTTGCCTTATGGTCGGTATATCTCACCTTATCTCCTGCATCCGCCACGACAATCTGTCTGGTTGAGGTATTTCCCGACGCATCAAAAGCCTCGACGGCAAGCGTCATGCTCGTCGCATCACCGTATCTGTCTGTCAGCTCCTTATATGCCTCATCAGATATTGTGCTCTCCACATCAAGCTTATACTCAAAATTATATAAATCTTCAAACTGCCACTTTATAAAGAACTTAATTGTGTCCCTCATGCCAAAAGCACAGACTATAAGCATCGTACAGCCCACGATTCCCACAATACCGGTTATCGTTCTTCCCTTGTTTCTTCCGATATCGCGCAGATTCCAGCGCACACCCACTGAAAATCTCTTTGCAAAGCTTCCGGCAGGCTTTAACTCGCCAGCCTTCACCTTCGGCACCTCAAGTCTCAGCGTCTGTGCAGCCGACTCCTTCAAAAGCCCGTGGCAGGTGAAATATGTAGCTGCCGTGACTAACAGCACAACTCCTGCCGCCACAGCATAGACAATCGGTTTTGTGACTACAACCATATCCGGCACTTCAAAATAGCTTGCCTCCATATTTACAAAAATATTTCCTATAATGAATCTTCCGCCAATCAGCCCCAGAATTGCGGCGATGACACTCACATAAAACCCATAGCCCAGATAATGTCTCTCTATCCTTTTTCTGCTGAAGCCAAGTGCCTTCAGGGTTCCTATCTGTGTCCTCTGTTTCTTGACAAAACGATGCATTGTCGTGACAACCGAGAGCACCGCTATGAAAAGAAACAGGAAGGTAAATATCCCCGAATAGCTTGCACCCTCCTCAACCTCACTCTGATAAGCCTCCACCGACGCACTCGCATCTCTTCCCGTCACAGCCACCGCCGACTTGATATTGTTCTGTAAAAGTGCCTTTACAGCCTGCTCATCAGCATCGCCCTTCAATGTGACGTAGGCATAATTATACACATAGTAATCACCTGCCCTGTAATCAGGAAAAGCCATGTCGAATATTTCATCCGTCACATCCCCTGCATTCATGCCAAGCTTTTCGGCAGCGGCAGCCTTAAGTTCATCCTTTATGTAATCCTCAGGGAACGACCTCATGGACAAATACACATAGCCGTAGTCATCATGTGTCGGGAAAATCGCCGACTCATCCTTGATTGAGTAGACATGGTCGGGAGTGTTCACAAGTCCTTCCACCCTGCCTGTAATCTCATAGTCCTTGTATGCGAGCGTCAGCTCATCGCCGACCTTGATGCCGAGATTGTCCGCAAGGTAGCTGTCAAGCCACATTCCGTCGCTGTCATAATCAAAGCCCTCTCCGTCAACCACATGCATGCTCGAGATATTCTTGCTCTCAACAAAATTCGTCTCAAGCACAACATCCTTATAATTTTTCAAATCGGTATTGATAACCAGTGCGCGCTCTGCATCCTTCACACCGTCGGTGGCAAGAATATCCTCCATGTCCTCATCAGAAAAGTTCTCCCCTAGCATCCACAAATCCTGAAGATTATTCTCCTCATAGTATCTCTGTCCACTGTAGTCCATACCATCCATGTAGGCATGGATTCCCGAAAATACGAACACACCGAGAAAGGTCATTATAAATATAGTGATAAAAGACGAGAAATTCCTCCGTATATCCCTCATCATCTTTTTTCTAAGCATTACCACTCCACCTCCTCTATATTCTTCGGTGAAGGGTTATCGACAACGGACTTGATTTTTCCGTTCTTTACACGCACTACGGTGTCGGCTATGTCCGCGATAAGGCTGTTGTGTGTTACGATGATAACCGTATTTCCGCCCTTTCTGCACTGCTCCATGAGAAGCTTCAATACCTCAACTCCGGTTGTGGAATCGAGTGCGCCCGTCGGCTCATCACAGAGCAGCACCTTCGGATTCTTCGCAACCGCTCTCGCGATTGAGATTCTCTGCTGCTCGCCTCCCGAGAGCTGGTTAGGAAACTTGTTCTCATGCTCCGTGAGTCCCACCTTCGCAAGTGCCTCATGTGCATCAAGCGGATTCTTCACTATATCCTTCACAAGTTCCACATTCTCAAGCACCGTGAGCGTCGGCAGTATATTATAAAACTGGAAAATGAAGCCAACCGTTGCTGCCCTGTAGCGGCTCAATTTATCCTCGTTATATTTTGAAATATCCTCACCATCGACAATCACCTGTCCTGTTGTCGGAATATCCATTCCGCCAATTAAATTGAGGAGCGTGGATTTGCCCGCTCCCGACGGGCCGAGTATGACAACAAACTTTCCCTTCTCAATACTCAAATCGACTCCGTCGAGCGCGCGGAATTCACGCTCCCCTGTCTTGTATACCTTGGTAACATCTTTAAGTTCAACTATCTTAGCCACAGTAATCTCCTCCTTCATGTTATTGCTTTACAACATGAATATAGCACCGTGGTTAGAAATATGCAACCACAATTAGTTATGACTTATTATATTTTTCTAAACTATTTTGCACTCCTTTATAACCGCCTCAACCTCCGACTCACTCACCTCAACAATCTCAGCTATCTGTGCGGCTGTATAACCATTTTTGTGCATGTTTTTAATAACTTTTTCATTTATTTCTCTCGTCGTTTTCTCTGTCGCTTTCTCTGCTGCCTTTTCCTCAATGCCATCACTGAGATTACACATAACATTCACATCCCTTCTGAAATCACTGTTAAGCGGAAGATTATATTCCTTTTCCATTATCTCAAGCTTCTCATCAAGCTCAATACTGCTTGACAGAAGTGCCCCTATCAGGCGATGAAGCTCATATCTCTCATCGTGTACGGGAAGCTCATCCGTAATTCCTATAAGGATAATGTTGAGCAGATTAATATTGCCCTTCCATTCATACGGCTCAAGCATCTCGTCCTTGGTAAGATGGATATGACTCATACTGTTGCACTTCATGTTCATACATATCCAAATGCTGTAAACCTGCTTAATATCGTCGTAATTGGAATTAACAAAATCTCTTTCCTTTTGCGATGACACGAGACGGCTCACATAAAAGATTGACCTGTTCAATATCTTATATGCGGCAGGTTCATCCTTCTGTGCCTCGACATTCACGATAATCTGTGTCAGTTTATGATTTGTCTCATTTTCTGTCAATCTGACATTATCTTTTATATGTACATTGCCAAACGGTAACCTCACATAAAAAACAATATCAAATCTTATCATTCCCTCGTTAATTTCCGAGTTCTCCGTGTTGAACCCTCTGATTCTCTGTACCGAACCGTCAGTCCTCTCAGCATTAGTACTTCCTGGCTCAATCGGCACCATTCCGATCACAGGCTCGCCCTCAATGCTATCCGCCACATCTTCGGGGCTCATTCCCTTAAACGCATCAACCGTCTTTAAAAGAATACGCGCCAAAATACTCTTCTGTGCCAGCAGCCGCTTAGCTCGAATATCATACTGTGCCTTATCCCCCGCTACCGCCATCGCATTGCTTAATTCTGTTTTCAAAAAAGCCCTCCCTTTGTATGACACAAACACACAAAGGCTCCCCCAAGCCTGATACCATTATAAACGATGGTTGTAAAAAAGACAACTTGTAATTTACATAATTAGTCCCTCACACCTGCGGCAGAAGTATCTCCGTACCGTCGTCAAGCTCATTTTGCAGGTCACCGAGCATCATTTTAAAGGTGTAATCCTGTGCGGCATGGATTGTCACATAGTTTTCCAGCATGTCCGCGTATCTTATACGGTATACAGGCACACGGATCAGCTCGCCCGCAAGTTCTATATCTATTCCCTTTCCAAGCTTCCTCTGCCTCAATCACTCTTCGATAACCGCTGACCATCTGATAGCAGTGTTCATCAAAATAGTGAAGCGGCGTTTCCTTACAGGTATGTGGAAGCCTGACATTCTGCATTACACTGTCATCATAAGCTGCCTCTGTCATAGAAGCTTCAAACTGTTCTGCAAACTTCCAGTCATTATTCAAATAAATACGTTCTGACATCATCCTCACCCTCTCTGTTCTCCTGTGTAACGAACTCCATGCTATCTTTTACCTTGTAATTCCATCCACCAGTATATTGACTACTTCCTCTAACGCCTCGTTGTAGGAAATCTGATTTGTGATCAGAATATCTCTCTGGAAAAACTGCTCAAGCGTTGCCTCCATCATGGTTTTCAAAATTGGAATCTGAATCGGCCGGACCGTGCCCTCATGAATTCCCTGCTGGATCAACGCGATCGTTGTCTCCCAGCATGAACCTGATCTATAAAAAACAGAACCGTAAATCAGGCAGGATCAAACAGTC
>OGDC01000602.1_pt1 | contig 8694 bp, 9 predicted proteins | sample 1570331 | NCBI WGS metagenome assembly OGDC01 (sample SAMEA2582167, study PRJEB24529) | metagenome
CGCGGCCAGTCCCTGGTCGTATGGGCGATCCGCGAGGGACGCGAGGCAGCAAAGGCAGTCGATGAATCCCTGATGGGATACACGAATCTCTAAGTTTTTCTTGACAAAACACGCGAAAAACTGCTATAATATGCCCAAAACAAGGGTGTTTTTACGCAAGGTGTCTTTCTGCCCTGCCGCGTGAAAGCACCCTTTTCGTTTAGAATCGTCTTTGATAAAGGAGAGAATCGATATGGCAAAGTATACGAAGGAAGCGATCCTTCAGATGGTAGAAGATGAGGATGTAGAATTTATCCGTCTGCAGTTTACGGATATGTTTGGAACTTTAAAGAATGTGGCGATCACGTCCAGTCAGTTAGAGAAAGCATTAAATAATGAATGTATGTTTGACGGTTCGTCCATTGAAGGATTTGTCCGTATCGAGGAGTCGGATATGTATCTGTATCCGGATCTTGACAGCTTTACGATTTTTCCCTGGAGACCACAGCAGGGTAAGGTGGCGAGACTTATATGTGACGTTTGTAAGCCGGATGGTACACCTTTTGAGGGTGATCCAAGATATATATTAAAGAGAGTATTGAAGGAAGCAGCCGATATGGGCTATACCTTCAACGTCGGACCGGAATGTGAATTTTTCCTTTTTGCATCGGATGAATCGGGCAGGCCTACAACCGACTCTGATGAGCAGGCGGGATATTTTGACCTTGGACCTAACGATTACGGTGAGAATGCAAGACGTGACATGGTGTTGACTCTTGAGGATATGGGCTTTGTGATAGAGGCGTCGCACCATGAGGCGGCTCCTGCACAGCATGAGATAGATTTTAAATATGATGAGGGGCTTAAGGTGGCAGACGATATAATGACCTTCAAGCTTGTTGTAAAGACGATCGCAAAGAGGCACGGAATGTATGCGACCTTTATGCCGAAGCCTAAGTACGGCATGAACGGCTCGGGAATGCACATTAATATGTCACTCTCAAAGGATGGAAAGAATGTGTTCTGTGACCCGGAGGATAAGCTTGGACTGAGTGAGACGGCATATCAGTTCATAGCCGGAATATTAGAGCATGTAAAGGGCATAACAGCTATAGCGAACCCTCTTATCAATTCATATAAAAGACTTGTTCCGGGGTATGAAGCACCTGTATACATTGCATGGTCAGCAACCAACAGAAGTCCGCTTATACGCATCCCTGCGTCTAAGGGTGAGGGGACAAGAGCTGAACTAAGGAGTCCGGATCCTACAGCTAATCCTTATCTTGTCCTTGCAGTATGTCTGTCGGCAGGACTTGACGGAATAAGAAGAAAGCTGCATATTCCACAGGCAGTCAACAGGAATATCTATGATATGACAGACAGTGAGAGGCTTGAAGCCGGTATAGACAATCTCCCGGAGAATCTTATGGAGGCCGGAATTGAGCTTGCTAACGATGATTATCTTAAGCAGACACTTGGATCACATATAACAAGGGTATATCTTGACAATATAAAAAAGGAGTGGAAGGACTATTCCACGCAGCTTACGGACTGGGAAATAAAGCAGTACCTTTATAAATATTGATGTCGAGGTAATGGATTATATGGAAAACATTATAGTAGTGTTTCCGAAAATTGAGGACGGCAAAGGACTTAAAGGACTTCTGGCAAAGAACGGATTTCATGTGGATGTTGTATGCACAACAGGTGCATTTGCGCTTGAGCATGCACATTCGCTGAGCGGAGGAATTGTCATATCTGGGTATAGACTGCCTGATATGCTGTATCTTGAGCTCAAGGAGAGCCTTCCGCCACAGTTCGACCTTCTTTTGCTTGCCTCTGAAAGGGTGCTGTCCCAGTGTCCAAGTGACATTGTGAGCATATCTATGCCTGTAAAGATGGTGGATTTTGTGAATACCATACACATGATGTTTGAGGCACAGTATAGGCGCAGAAGGAGACAGAGAAGCCAGCCGGCTGTAAGAAATACGGAGGAACGCAAGCTTATAGATGAGGCAAAGGCGGTTCTGATGGAGAGAAATCACATGACGGAGGACGAGGCACATAAATATATCCAGAAATGTGCGATGGACAGTGGAAGTAAGCTTGTCGAGTCGGCACAGATGGTGCTGAGCCTGTATGTGTGATTTATGGGAAAGCATGAGGCTCTGTGTGATAAGACGGTGTGTTGTGCCAATTTGTTTTTGGAACCATATAAGATAAAAATATAGGGTGCGGATGATAAATCCGCAGATTGGAGATTGCTGTGAAATTTACAAAAATGCAGGGACTTGGAAATGATTATGTATATGTAGACTGTACTAAGGAGGAGCTTGCGACACCGTCCGATATAGCAAAGGCAGTAAGCGACAGACATTTTGGAATCGGCTCAGACGGACTTATTCTTATTAAGCCTTCCAAGGTGGCAGATTTCTATATGGAAATGTATAATGCTGACGGCTCAAGAAGTGCAATGTGCGGAAACGGAATCCGCTGTGTGGGAAAATATGTGTACGATTTCGGGCTCACGGACAAGCTTGATGTGTCGATTGAGACAGCGGCGGGAATTAAGTATCTTAATCTCAGATTGCTGGGCGGACAGGTGGGAGAGGTACGTGTGAACATGGGTGCTCCTATTTTTGAGCCGGCACTTATCCCGACAACGCTTGAAGCGACAAGAAAGATAGAGGCTGACGGAAGTGACCTTGCGGCACCGCTGCATGAGGGATATGAAAAACCGGTTCCCGATAAGGTTCCGGTCGTCCTTGACGCTCCGCTCACCGTCGACGGAAAAGAGTACAGGGTGAGCTGTGTTTCCATGGGAAATCCGCATGTAATAACATATGTCGACGATGAAAAGACAATAGATATAGAGAAAATAGGACCGCTCTTTGAGAGCAATCCTGTATTCCCGGAGCGCACTAACACGGAGTTTATACGTGTTGCGGATAGGAAGAACATCTATATGCGCGTGTGGGAGAGAGGAACCGGTGAGACGCTTGCGTGCGGAACGGGAGCGTGTGCGTCCGCTGTTGCAACCATGTTAAACGGTCTGTGCGACAGAAGGGTTACGGTGCATCTTCTCGGCGGAGATTTATTCATCGAGTGGGATGATAAGGACAATATGGTATATATGACGGGCCCTGCAGTGACGGTATTTACGGGGGATTATCCGCTTATAAGTCTTTTATAATTTTATAAAAAAATATTCATCACATAATGAGGTAAAAAATTACAAATAATTTTAGGAGGACACAACATGTTTAAGCTCAATGACAATTATCTTAAATTACCGGGAAGCTATCTTTTTTCAACAGTCGGAAAGAAGGTAAAGGCATACAGCGAGGCGCATCCGGATAAAAAAATAATCCGCCTCGGTATAGGCGATGTCACACAGCCGCTTGCACCTGCCATTATAAAAGCACTTCACGGGGCGGTTGATGAGATGGCGGATGCTAAGACCTTCAGAGGCTATGCACCTGACCTTGGCTATGAATTTTTAAGAAACGTGATTGCGGAAAATGATTACAAGGCGAGGGGTTGTGAGATAGCTGCCGACGAGATATTTGTAAGTGACGGTGCAAAGAGCGACAGTGCCAATATTCAGGAGATATTGAGCCTTGATAACAGGATTGCGGTGTGTGATCCTGTGTACCCTGTATATGTGGATTCTAATGTTATGGCAGGAAGAACAGGTGTGTATGATGCAGCGTCACAGACCTGGAGCGATGTGATTTACATGCCTTGCAATGCAGAGAATAATTTTGTGCCGGAGCTTCCGAAGGAGACACCGGATGTAATCTATCTGTGCTACCCGAACAATCCTACAGGAACCACACTCACCAGAAAGCAGCTCCAGGTGTGGGTTGATTATGCCAACAAGGTCGGTGCGCTTATTATCTATGATGCGGCTTACGAGGCATATATTTCCGAGGATGATGTTCCTCATACAATCTATGAGTGCGAGGGCGCAAGAAACTGTGCGATTGAGCTTAGAAGCTTCTCAAAGAACGCCGGCTTTACCGGAGTGCGTCTCGGATTTACCGTTATCCCTAAGGACATAAAGTGTGGTGATGTCATGCTTCATTCGCTCTGGGCGAGAAGACACGGAACCAAGTACAACGGAGCACCTTATATTGTCCAGAGAGCGGGCGAGGCAGTGTACTCGGCCGAGGGAAAGGCAGAGTTAAAGGAGCAGGTTGCTTATTATATGAAGAATGCAAGGACCATAAAGGACGGTCTTGCAGCAGCCGGTTACACGGTATTCGGCGGCGTGAATGCACCTTATATCTGGCTTAAGACACCAGATAACATGAGCTCATGGGATTTCTTTGATTATCTTCTTGAGAATGTCAACATTGTCGGTACACCGGGTTCAGGCTTCGGTCCGAGCGGTGAAGGATATTTCAGACTGACGGCATTCGGCTCTTATGAAAACACGGTGGAGGCGCTTGAGAGAATTAAGAATATGTAACTGTTTAGAGCAAAATGGATTTTTATGTAAAGGCGTGAGTTGTGCTTGCACAGATGAGCGCTATTATATGAAAATCTATTTGGCGGATACGCCACACCGAGGAAATGCGTAGCATTTTCGAGGTGGGCTCTGAACAGTTACAGAATATTGCAGTCTGATTTTCAAAACAGAGTGTATCGGGACAGATATATTTGTCGGATACTGACGTGCAGACTGCATGGTGTGTAACGAACAGAGTGTTATTAATAGGACTTAATTGCGACATTTCTTGACAGTATATTGTGCAGGTAGTAAATTGTATAGTATATTACAAAGCGTTATAGGGATTATATGAATATCGGGAGGTATTTAGATGGCAGAAAAGAAGGAATGGTGGAAGAACGCGGTAATTTATCAGGTGTATCCTAAGAGCTTTCAGGACTCAAATGGCGATGGAATCGGAGATATCAAGGGAATCATAAGCAGGCTTGACTATCTTAGGACACTTGGCATTGATGCAATATGGCTTTCTCCTGTGTACCGCTCGCCGCAGGATGACAATGGGTATGATATTTCTGACTATCAGGATATTGACCCTATGTTCGGCTCACTTGCGGATATGGAGGAGCTGATTGCTGAGGCGGGAAAGCGTAATATAAAGATTATAATGGATATGGTGCTCAATCATTCCTCAGATGAGCACAGGTGGTTTGTTGAGGCGAAGAAGGGCAAGGACAATCCGTATCATGATTATTATGTGTGGCGTGATGGCAAGGAAGGGGTTCCTCCGAATGATATGACATCGGCATTTGGCGGTTCGGCGTGGGAATGGGTACCACAGCTTGGGCAGTACTATCTGCACCAGTTTTCGGTAAAGCAGCCTGACCTTAACTGGGATAACCCGAAGCTCAGAAAAGAATTGTATGATATGATACTCTGGTGGATGGACAAGGGCGTTGGCGGCTTCCGTTTTGATGTCATAGATTTGATTGCCAAGGAGCCGGACAGAAAGATAACGAGCAATGGAACAAGGCTTCATGAGTACATCAGGGAGATGACAGCCAACACCCTTAGCAAAGGCAATCTCCTGACCGTCGGTGAGGCTTGGAGTGCTACGCCTGAGACCGCCAAGCTTTACAGCAACCCGGATGGAAGTGAGGTCTCGATGGTTTTCCAGTTCGAGCACATCATGTTAGACCAGGAGCCGGGTAAGGACAAATGGGACATGATACCATTGTCGCTTCCGGCACTCAAAAGGTGCTATGAAAAATGGCAGAATACTTTGTTTGATAAGGGCTGGAACAGTCTTTTTCTCGATAACCATGACCTTCCAAGAATTGTATCACGCTGGGGAAATGACGGAAAATACAGGGTTGAATCAGCAAAGATGCTTGCAACCATGCTTCACGGAATGCAGGGAACACCGTATATATATCAGGGCGAGGAGCTTGGCATGACCAATGTGCAGTTTCCTGACATAAGTGACTACGAGGATATTGAGACACTCAATGTCTACAAGGAACGAATTGCCGCAGGCTATCCAAAGGAAGCTGTCATGAAGTCTATATATGCAAGAAGCCGTGACAATGCGAGAACTCCTATGCAGTGGAGCGATGGAAAGAATGCTGGATTTACTGACGGCACACCGTGGTTTGCACTCAATCCTAACTACACAGTTATAAATGCCGAGAATGCACTTGAGGACAAGAATTCGGTATTTTATTATTACCAGAGGCTTATTTCGCTCAGAAAAGAATATCAGGTATTTCTTGACGGCAGTTTCACACTCCTGCTCCCGGAGGATGAGAAGATATTTGCCTATGTGAGAAAGAATGAGGATAGTGAGCTGCTTGTGTGCGTCAACTTCACTGATGAAGAGCTGTCATTGCCGGAGGCTTGTAAGTGGCATGACGGAGAGCTTCTCATACACAATTATGATGGTGAGCTTGGAAGTGAGCTGAGACCTTATGAAGCGTTTATGGTATATAGGGCGGTTAAACAAATATAAGTGTTATTTCCGACAGGGCATGAATCTATAAAATATAGGTTTATGCCTTGTTTTTTTGTGATGAGTACATATCAGCTTAAAAAAGTGTTTGAACGCAGAATAAGCAATCCCCCGCTTCAAGTGTGCAGAGCACTAAGCGGTGGGGAAGGGGGATGCGGACTGCGTTCATGAAAGAGCTTGGGTCCTGTGTCAGTGTTAATCACAGAAGCTAAGCTCTTTTATTAGCAGATAGAGGGTATATAAAATGCTGATTAACCTTGCTGAATATCTTCTTCGATGATTCGGTCAACTAAACGCTTTAATTCCTCCCTGTTTGGTAAATATAATTCATATTTTGACACAAATAAGTTGCTATCCATACCGTATGTGGCATATTCTACAAGCAGTTCATCTTTTTCTTTGCTGAGAATAATACCAATCGGCGGGTTATCATCCGGCATATTTTCTTCCGTAGCAATGTATCCCATGTACATATTCATTTGACCGATATCACGGTGCTTCACGGCATTTGTTTTAAGGTCTATCAGCACGAAGCACTTTAAGATTCTGTGATAAAATACCAAATCGCAATGATATGTGACATTGCTTATTATCATTGGATATTGTCTGCCGACAAAGGTAAATCCCTTGCCAAGTTCCATCAGAAATTGTTGCAGATTGTCAATGATTTTTTGCTCAAGCTCAGATTCGCTGTACATAGCCATCTGCGGAATATTTAGAAAATCCAGAGTATAAGTACTTTTGATAACATCCTCCGGTGTTTGGTATGTGATACCGTTTTGAGCAAGCGCTAGAATGCCTTCTTTATCTTTGCTTGAATCCAGTCGGAGAAATAGAGCTGCATCTTTTTCTCGTCTTAAAGTTCTAACATCCCATTTTTCCTTTATACACTCGTTTTCATAAAACTGTCGTTCCAAATCATCATCAATGGTAATCAATTCACATATGTGTGACCAGCTCAAATTGTCAGACACGGTCTGACAATTTGGATATCGGAGATAAAACTTTCTCATGTTATTCAGATTAGGGCGGCTATAACCTTTTCCCATTCTGAGTGTCAGCTCATGGGATAAGTTGGTTAAGAGCTTAGATCCATATATTGCCGTTGCTTTTCCATCTTGTTCAATCTCTACAATATATTTTCCGATGTTCCAGTAGGTTTCGGTCATTATAGAATTGACAGAGGTTGCTAATTGTGCCTTGGCGTTCTGGACTAATTTTACAATATTGTCTGCGATTTCATTCATATAATTAGTATTTACAATTTCGTTCATTATATTCCTTTCCCAATTTGTCAGACAGTGTCTGACAAATTGATGTAAAACGATATTGGCAATTCTCAATGCTGAAAAAATTCGAATTTTTCAAGTGCAGTATCATTTAACATTCCTGCTAAATCACCATTGTCAATTTCTCTTATCCGAAATTCTTTTTGAATTGGCAAGCCCAATTCAGAGGATATGAAGTGTGCCGTAGACATTGTTCTGGGCAAGTCACTTGATATAATATGTGTAATCAAATAATCTTGGTTATTATCTTTGAGGTATTGTGCAAGTTGTTTTGCTTGCTCCATTCCTTCTGGAATTAAGTCCAAATTGCTCCATCCACCACGATACCTGTTGTCATCTTTTCCATGCCGAACAAAAATGAGCTTCACTATGACTCCTCCTAACTTCAATATTTCAATTGTCTCTGTCTGAATTTTTGGGGGCGAGTTGACATTCTATAGTCCTCATCATCTCAATAAAACCATTTTGTGCATAAAACTTCATGCCACTTACATTTTGCGGGAACACCTGTGTTCTGATAAATTCAGCTCCGTTAGCAATTCCATATTCTTTGCTTGCTTTCATTAATAGTGAGCCTATTCCTAGGCTACGCATCTCTGCTATCACGTCTAAATCCTGAATATATACTAATGCCTATGGTTTTAAACGTGCTACGTTTTTCTGTTTAAGTATCATGACATGAGAAAATCCCACCACTTTAGAATCCGTTTCTGCAACTAAAATATCTTGATTCTAACTATTGAAGATTTTTTCAAAAAAGTCATTATCTCTATATCCAATCACAAAATGTTCCGGTTGATATTTGACGGCATCTTGTTCCAATTCTAAATACATTGCTCTTAGTGTTTCAATATCATTCATTGTTGCTTTTCTTATCAACATTGTAAACCTCCACATTACTCTTCGTAGTACAGAAATTTTCTGTTTCTTACAAATAGTAAGTATCAATATCTAGTTCATGTCCG
>OGDC01000608.1_pt1 | contig 8620 bp, 6 predicted proteins | sample 1570331 | NCBI WGS metagenome assembly OGDC01 (sample SAMEA2582167, study PRJEB24529) | metagenome
CACGGTTGTGGTTCAGCTCGGTCTCGTTCTTCACGCCCTTCATCGGCAGCAGGGGGTCGGCCTCGTCCTTGACGGTCAGGGCCGGGTTGTTGTTCAGCGTCTCGTAGACCGCATAGTTGACGGAAGCCGGGTCGGCCAGAACGGTCTGGGCCTCGGTCTCTGCGGCCAGGAAGGTGAGGATGTCGTCATATTCGGCGATCTCGACACCGTTCTCCTTCAGCTCAGCAGCGGCCTCCGCGCCCAGACGACGGGTGTTGATGAAGAGGACGGCACGGTCCCCGGTCACATAGCAGTAGGCCATGGCGTAGGGAGTGCACTGGATGTCCATCGCGCGGAGGTTCAGCAGCCAGGCCAGGTTGTCCAGCTTGCCCACCAGCTGGGCCGTGCAGCCCAGCTCCTTGAGCTTGGCCCGCAGCTGCTCCAGCTTCTCGGCGGGGGCAAAGCCCGCATACTCCTTGCTCAGGAGCCAGGCCGGGGTCTCCGGCAGGGCGGGGCGGCCCTCGGTCCACAGCTCATCTTCCAGATTCAGGGTCTTGATGGTGCCGTGCTTGGCGTCCAGCGCTTTCTGTACGCTGCGCACCAGCTGGCAGGAAGCCGTCAGGCCGCACAGGCCCAGCACACCGCCTTCCGGCAGGGCATCGGCGCAGTACTGCTCCACGGTGGGCACACCCGGCTCGCCCATCCGTTCCAGCTCGATCTCGGTGCCCGCGATCTCCTTTTCGGCCTGCACAAAATAGCGGCCGTCGGCCCACAGGGCGCTCTTGTCTCTGGTCACGACGAAGTTCGAGTTCTCGCCGTGGAAGCCGGAGAAATAGGTCAGGGAGGTGTAGTGGTCGGGCAGATACTCGCTGGAGTGCGGGTCGCCCACCGGGATGAGGTAGAGGTCCACGCCATTGGCGTCCATGGCGGCGCGCAGCGCAGCCAGACGCTCAGGGACTGTATTCATGCTCATGATAAAAGCCTTCTTTCTTACACTTGCCGGAAAAACGTCCGGCGGCGGTTCTCGCTGGCTCCTATTGTATCATTCCGGCGCACGGATTGCAATTGCCCCGGCCGTTTTACTCCAACGGGGTGAAACGGCGCTTATTCGTCCGCCGTCTTTGATCTCAGATCCAGCTCCGGCATCAGCTCCTCACTGATGATGGTGAGCATCTGTTCCATTTTGTCCACGTCCTCAGCGGGGAAGCGCTCCCGCACACGCTCGACCACGGTGTGCAGGTAGGAATAGCTGATGTTGTAATACTCGAAATACTTCTGGGTGGGGCGCAGGTGGTACTCGCGCCGGTCCTTGGCAGACTGGATCTTTTCCACGTAGCCCTTGCGCATCAGGCTGCCGATCTTATACGCCGCGTTGGGGGTAGAGATCTTCATCATCCGCGAGAACTCTGCAATGGTAGGCTCGCCCATGGCCATGATGCCCTCCATGCAGAAGGACTCCACCGTGGTCAGGGTCGCCTCGCGGGTGGCAAAGCGCTGAAACACGTTCTGATAGAAGTGCAGCTTGAATTTTGTGTAAACGTCGTTGAATGCTTTTTCCAGCATGGTGCGGCTCCTTCCGATCGCTCAATTTCCTTTAGTATACCATGTTTTTTCCCAGAAGCAACGGAATTTTTCCGTTTTGAAACAAAGGGCCTCCCAGCCCATGCAGGCCGGGAGGTCCTTTGCGTTAAGGGGGACGCTCACTGCGTCGGGGATGTTCAGGTGGTGCCGAGGAGCTTTTTGAGCCGGAGCCATGCGCCGAAGACGTCCATCTTGGTGACATAATGGTCCGGGTCAAAGAAGGACGCATCCTTCTTGTCGGCCGCGTCCATCAGGCCGTTCTGGACCGCCCAGCGGGTGGCCTTTTGCAGCTCGATCTCTTCGGCGGGGATATCGCCGTAAAGGGTGGGCAGAGCCACCTCCGGTTTGCCTGCGGTCTCCCACAGGAGCAGCGCCAGCGCACGGCGGTCGGTCGGCACCGGCACACCCTGGGGCAGCGCATTGGCGAGGTAGAGGTCTACGCCCAGGTTCACGCCCTGCCACACCACGATGCCTGCGGCTGCGCCGCCCACCGCGATGGTCGCCGCCGTTGCCAGCGGAGAGGGCGCTGCATCCTCGATGATCTCCGCCGAGCGGTACTGCGCCCGGATGGTCACATCCTCGGCGGGCATCTGGAAGGTCATGGCCTCGGCCCGGTAATCGACGTTGATATCGCCGCTGAGCTTGCTCGACGAAATGCTCCACATGTCAAACGTCATGCCGTCCGGGATTTCGCTCTGGTCCAGCACCACGGTCAGGGTGTCCTTCTCCTTGGCGGAAACAGACGTCTTGCCGTCGATCGTGCCGCCGATGACGGTCACGGTGTAGGTGGTGGGTTCCGGCTTCGGTTCAGGTTTCGGTTCAGGTTCCGGTTCCGGCGTCGGTTCCGGCTTGGTGATGAGCTCGCTGTTCAGCACCACGTCATCGTCCGGCATGGTAAAGGTCACGGTCTTCTTGTCGACGCCGTAGCTGCTTTCGGCGATGGGCTGGCCGTTCAGGCTGAAAATCTCGGTGTCGGCAGTGATGGTCACTTCCTTCGTCGTGGCATTGCTGGTCACGACGTAGGGGGCCCAATCCGCAGACACACCGTTGACTTTCTCGATCTTGGCATTGGAGGAGGCCGCATCCCAGGTGATGGAGTGGAGATCTGTTACCCCGTCCAAACCTGTGTTGCCGTTGAATATGCCGCCGTTCACGGTGCCGCCGTTGTTGCTCACACTGCCCGCGAAGGTACCGCCAGAGATCGTTCCGTTGGTGTTGTTTTCCACTGTTCCTTCAAAGGTGCCCTTCTCGATGGTGCCGTTGTTCTTGACTTTGTCGTGGAACGTGCCGTTTTCGATCATGCCGTTGTTCTCGACCGAGTTCTTGAACGTGCCATTCACGATGCGGCCCGGTCCCATATTGTCGACCTCGCCGTGGAAGGTGCCGCCCAGAATGCCGCTGTTGTTGAACACTTTGCCGTTGAACTCGCCGCCCGTGATGGCCGTCGGCTTGCCCACAAAGACGTTGCACTCCACCGCCGAACCATCTCCGATGGTGCTGAAATCGAACAGCCCGCCGGTCTGGTTGCTGCCCGTCAGAAGCAGCATGTCGCCATTGGTCGGGTCATTGGGGATGTACTCCCAGCCGTCGCCCTTGCAGGGGGTTTTGCCGCCGTTGGAATCCTTCGGATAACCATTCTTCATGACGAGGTCGGTGCTGGTGATCGCTCCGTTCAGCACCACGTTCGCGTTCGGCATGGTGAATTTCACGGTATTCTCGTTGCCGTCGTGGGCGCTGTTGCAGTTGCCCGCGCCGATGGGCTGGCCGTTCAGGCTGTAGATCTTGGTGCTGGCGGTGATGATTACTTTCTGGTTCTTGGTCAATTCGGTCACGACGACGTAGGGCTCCCAAACCGCAGACACACCGTTGACTTCCTTGATCTCGGCTTTGGAGGAGGCCGTATCCACGGTGATGGGGTAGACACCAAATCCCGGTACGTTTATGTGGCCGTTGAACACGCCGCCGAATATGTGGCCGCCGTAGCTGTTGTTCACCCTGCCCGCGAAGGTGCCGCCAAAGATCCTTCCGTTGCCGCCGTTTTCCACAACACCCTTGAAGACGCCGTCCATGATGGTGTTGCTGTTTGTCACTTTTTTCTCAAAGCTGCCGTTCTTTATGGTGCCTTCGTTTGTCACGCTGCCCGCAAAGGTGCCGTTCTCGATGGTGTTTCTGTTTGTCACTTTTCCATTGAAGGTGCCGTCCTTGATGTAGCCGCTGTTTGTTACTGTTCCATAGAAGGTTCCGCCAGAGATTTCTCCTCCGGCGTTGTTTGTCACTGTTTCCTTAAAGATGCTGTTGCCGGTGATGGTACCGTTGTTTGTCACTGTTCCATAGAAGGTTCCGCCAGAGATTTCTCCTCCGGCGTTGTTTGTCACTGTTTCCTTAAAGATGCTGTTGCCGGTGATGGTACCGTTGTTTGTCACTGTTCCATAGAAGGTTCCGTCAGAGATCGTTCCTCCGGCGTTGTTTGTCACTGTTCTATCAAAGATGCCGCCGGTAATTGTCGCATACGATTCAATCACACATTGCACAGCCGGAGCGGGCCGCGTTTCTTCACTGGGTTTTTGGGGATGGGTGGAACTGAAATCAAACGTTCCACTCGTCAGAGTCAGTGTATCGGTGCTGTGATCGTAACTCCAGCCGTTGCCCTCGCAGTCGGCAGTGCCGTTGTTGGAGCCGACCGGGTAGCTGTTCTGCATGACGAGTTCGCCGGTGCCGAGCACCACGTTCTCGTTCGGCATGGTGAATTTCACGATCTTCTTGTCGACGCCGTGGCTGCTGTTGCAGTTGCCATCGCCGATGGGCTTGCCGTTCAGGCTGAAGATTTCGGTGCTGGCAATGATGGTCACAGTGGTGCCTTCATAGGCGTAGAGGTCCCATGCCGTGCCGGGCGTTCCATCCGCGTTCCGCGGGCCTTCGCCGTTTACTTGGCTCAGACTGCCATTCGTTACGGTGACGTGGTGGGCATCGGTCAGCCCCGTATCGCCGTTGAAGATACCGCCAGTCACGCTGCCGTCGTTCCTAGACAGGCCCGCCGCGAAGGTGCCGCCGGTGATTATTCCGTTGCCGTTTAACACCGTTCCCTTAAAGGTTCCACCAGAGATTTCTCCTCCGTCGTTGTTTATCACTTCTTGCTCAAAGGTGCCGTTAGTGATGTTTCCTCCTTGGTTGTTTGACACTTTTCCATTGAAGGTGCCTTTCTCTATGGTGCGCCAGTTTTCCACACTGCACGTGTTCTGGAAGGTACCACCTCTGATAGTGCTCCGGTTTGTCACACTGCCCTCGAAGGTGCCGTTATAGATATTGCCGTTGTTTGTCACGAGTTTTTCAAAGGTGGTGCCGTCGCCAGTGATGGTGCCGCTGTTTGTCACCTCGCCCCTGAAGGTTCCGCCTTTGATGATGTACTTGTTGTCCACCAGGTCCGTAAAGGTACCATCGCTGATGGTGCTGTTGTTTATCACCGTACCCTCAAATTTGCCGCCGTCGATTGCTCCGCCGTTTGTCACACTGCCCTCGAAGGTGCCTTTCTCGATGTTGCCGTAGTTTGTCACACTGCACATCTTCTGGAAGGTACCACCGCTGATAGTGCTCCAGTTTTTCACACTGCCCGCAAAGGTGCCGCCGGTAATTGTCGCACCCGATTGAATCTTAACCACACACTCCACAGTCTCTGTGGTACTGAGATCAAACGTTCTACTCGTCAGAGTCAGTGTATCGGTGTTGTTATCGTAACTCCAGCCGTTGCCACTGGTGCCGACCGGGTAGCCGTCCGAGCCGATGACGAGGTCGCCGGTGGAGCCTTCTGCAAAGGCCCCCAGGGGGAACACGGAGAGCACCATGCTCAGTGCCAGGATCAGGCTGAGAATGCGTTTTTTCATCGGGGTCGTCCTCCTCTTCTGCCAAAGGCCGCACGGTCGTTCGTTTCTGAATCCATCATACCATAAAAACAACCGGAACGGAAGCAAAACCGCGTGAAGCACCCTGAAAACTGCGTGAATGACGATTTTTGCCCCCTTGACAGGGCCAAAAACGCCGTTGCATCAGTCTGCTTTGGCCGTTCGCAGCCGGATGACGTTCAGCACCACCAGCTCCAGCACGATGGCCACGGCCAGCAGCACCAGCGAGGTGAGCAGGCTGGCGCTGGCGCCCAGGAACATCTGGCTCAGGCCGGTGACGACATAGCACACCGCCGAGATGACCGCCGCCGTGATGGCATAGGGCAGCTGGGTGGACACATGGTTCACATGGCTGCAATGAGCACCGGCGGACGCCATGATGGAGGTGTCCGAGATGGGGGAGCAGTGGTCGCCGCACACTGCGCCGGACAGGCAGGCCGCAATGGAGATGACCAGCATCTCCCCCTGCGGGAACGCATGGCAGACGATGGGGATGAGGATGGAGAAGGTGCCCCAGGACGTGCCGGTGGCAAAGGCCAGGAACACCGCCACCAGAAAGATGATGGTCGGCAGCAGATATTGCAGCGCAGCCGCCGAGCCGTTGAGCAGGTTGGCCACGTAATACTTGGCACCCAGCAGGTTGGTCATGCCGGAAAGGGTCCACGCCAGCGTCAGGATGAGCATGGGGCTGACCATGGCCTTGAAGCCCTCCGGGATGCAGGCCGCGAAGTCCTGAAAGGTCATCACGCCGCGCACCCGGTAGAACACGAAGGTGAACAGCAGCGCGATGCTGCTGCCCATCACCAGGCCCGCCGAGGCGTTGCAGTCGGAGAAGGCGGTGATGAAGTCCACGCCTTCAAAGAAGCCGCCGGTGTAGATGAGGCCGAAGATGCAGGCCGCAATGAGCACCAGCACCGGCAAGATCAGGTCGATGACATGGCCGCAGGCTGCGGTGCCGTCGTCCACATCGTCGCCGTAGGGGCGGTCTTCGGTGGTGAAGAGGTCGCCTTTCAGCGCGTTGTCCTCGTTGAGCTTCATGGGGCCGTAGTCGGTGCCCGTGAAGATGAGGAAGAGGATCATGATGAGGGTCAGCAGGGCGTAGTAGTTATACGGAATGGTGCGCAGGAACATGGTAAAGCCGTTGATGCCCGAACCTTCCGGCACCGAGGAGGTGACGGCCGCCGCCCAGCTGGACACCGGCGCGATGATGCAGACCGGGGCCGCCGTGGCGTCGATGAGGTAGGCCAGCTTTGCGCGGGAGACCTTCTGCCGGTCGGTCACAGGCCGCATGACGGAGCCTACGGTCAGGCAGTTGAAGTAGTCGTCCACAAAGATGAGCACACCCAGAACAAGGGTCATGAACTGCGCCCCCGCGCGGGTGTGGATGTGGGTGGACGCCCAGCGGCCAAAGGCCGCGCTGCCGCCCGCCTTGTTCATCAGGGCCACCAGGATGCCCAGCATGACCAGAAAGACCAGAATGCCCACATTGCTGGAGTCGGACAGCTTGGCGACCATACCGCCGTCTTCGTTGAAGAACAGGGTGTTCAGGGCCAGTTCCAGGTTGCCGTTGGCAAAGAGCAGCGCACCCGTCGCGATGCCCACCAGCAGCGAGGTGTAGACCTCCTTGGTGTTCAGTGCCAGCACGATGGCCACCACCGGCGGCAGCAGGGAGAGCGCCGTGCTGTACACGGCGCAGGTGTAGGTAGACGGGTCGGCAATGGTGCCGGGTGTTGCCGCCGTGCACCACAGCAGCAGAGCGAACACCAGCACGGCGCCCGCCCACGAAAGATTGACTTTTTTCATAAGATCTGATTCCTCTTTTGATTTTTTGCCTCAGCGCGGGGCAGACTATCCCCAACCAGACAGGGAAGGGGGTGTTTGCCGCGCCGGATTATAAAGCGCTGTACTTTGAACTGTTCCGCGCCAGCGAACAGGCCGCCCGCCTCCTCCACGAGGCCCAGCAGCGGGCCGAAGAACAGGTGATGGCGGAGGATGAACCGCCGCTGCGGTTGGAAGAACCGCTCCGTCCCCACGCAAGGGAGGCCGCCCCCCGGAAACCGTGAAGCGGCTGCTGGACTGACCCTCTCCGTCAGTGCTGCGCACTGCCACCTCTCCCGAAGGGCGAGGCATTGGCAGACCGGGCCAGCCCTGCTGTTCGCTTGGGCCCGATGGGGCGCAAGGTGCCGGGCCCTGCTCTCATTGGCAGCGGCATTTGTATTGCGGCCGTGAATCGAGACAGCGGAGCCCGACCGTTCCCGATTGCAAAAAACTTCGCTCGTCCAGCACGACCACTACCGGCTCGCCAGTGGCTCTCCCTCCGGGAGAGCTGTCACCGAAGGTGACTGAGAGGGTTCACCCTTTCTTGCTCTCCGCCTTCGCCGCGAACTTCGCGTCATTGACGACGAAGCGCTCATGCACACCGCCGCCCACGGGGCCTTTTTCGTCGTGCAGCGAGACCTTGAACACCAGCTTCCGGCCTTCCACGGCGGTCAGCTCGCTCTCACAGGTCACGGTCATGCCCACGGGGGTGGGGGCGGTGTGCTCCAGCTCCAGCTTCGTGCCCACCGAGCCGCAGCCCTCGTCCAGCTCGGACGCGACGCTCATCCAGCAGGTCTTTTCGGCCAGTGCCACCAGTGCGGGCGTTGCGAACACGTCCAGTGTGCCGCTGCCCATGGTCTTTGCGGTGTTTTCGTTCGTCACGAGCTGGTTCTGCTCGCCGTGAATGCCAATAGTCAACATAAAAAAACTTCCTTTCCAGAATCGCCTTGCGGCAGTAAATTTCCGACCTCCTGATAGGATACCACATTTTCCGCGTCGATGCACCTGTTTTTGGTGGATTTCTGCATTTTCCTCTTTCCTGTCGGCCCAAAACGCGTTATGATAGGGCAAAATGGGGGAGGCGGTGCCGGACTTCCCCCTCACCGGGCGCGTCCATTTTTCCGCGCTCAAAACGCACCCTTTTTTGCAGATTGAAATCGCAGTTTTCTTGCGTATTGGGGTATTTTTTTACAATTTCGAAGTTCTGCTCAAAATCTTTGCAAAAAGCCTTGACAGGGTCTCTTCCGCGTGATACTATGAACACATGAACAAGCGTTCACATGAATGTGCCGCGAAAGGAGAGACTGCCATGAACGACCCCAAAGACGCTCTGCCCGCCGCGCAGC
>OGDC01000616.1_pt1 | contig 8533 bp, 6 predicted proteins | sample 1570331 | NCBI WGS metagenome assembly OGDC01 (sample SAMEA2582167, study PRJEB24529) | metagenome
TGCCGTTTTTTGTTCTAAGAAAGGACGTGATACTGATTGAGGAAATGAGAATCTACATCCTGAACACCACACGGTTTTACCATGAAGATTTTGAGGAATATCCTGGGGCATGGTTTTCCTGTCCTGTGGATTTTGAAGAAATCAGGGAACGTCTTGGGGTTCAGAGTGAGGAAGAAATCGAAATTGAAGACTATGAGCTGCCGTTTCCATTGGAGGGCAACACAAGGCTCTGGGAAATCAACGCCCTTTGCCGGATGGTACAGGAAATGCAGGGAACGCCCCTCTATTATGAAATGGATGTGGTACAAAAGCGGTGGTTTCCCAGCTTTACAGAATTTATCGACCACAAAGACCAGATACGCTGCTATCCGGTGCAGGACGGGGAATCCCTCGCCCGTTATCTGGTGCAGGAGGTACAGCTATTTGGAGAAGTACATCCAGACCTGTTGAACCATATCGACTACGCTTCCATTGGTCGGGAACTGGAAACCAGCGAAAACTACCTGTTTACGGACAATGGTATCTTTTATTACCGCTAAAAGGAGGTGGAGTAACTTGGAAGAAATGCGGATTTACATTGCCAACTTAGGCAAATACAATGAGGGCGAACTGGTAGGGGCATGGTTCGCGCCGCCTGTGGACTTTGAGGAAGTCAAAGAACGTATCGGTTTGAATGATGAATATGAGGAATACGCCATCCATGATTATGAGCTGCCCTTTGAGATTGACGAATATACCCCCATTGAGGAAGTCAACCGCCTGTGTGAAATGGTGGAGGACTTACCGGAATATATTCAGGAGGAACTATCAGAGCTGCAATCCTACTTTGGCAGTATCGAAGAACTCTGTGAGCATGAAGACGATATTATCTGTCATTCTGGCTGTGACGATATGGCGGATGTGGCTCGCTACTATCTGGAAGAAAGCGGACAGCTTGGCGAACTTCCGGCACACTTACAAAACTATATCGACTATGCAGCCTATGGGCGTGACATGGAATTGGAGGGAACCTTTATTGTCACGAACCACGGCGTATATGAAATCATACGATAGACCCGTCTGTATCTCTTTTTGGAAGTACAGGCGGCTTTTTTATTTCAGGGGCGGCTTTTGCTGCCCCATCTTTTAGAAAGGACGGACAACATGAAGAAAATACGAAGCTATACCAGTATCTGGTCGGTGGAAAAGGTACTCTATTCCATCAATGATTTTAAGCTGCCATTCCCCATCACGTTCACACAGATGGCGTGGTTCGTGGTGTCGGTGTTTGCAGTTATGCTCTTGGGGAACCTCCCTCCCCTTTCGTTCATTGACGGAGCATTTTTAAAATATTTTGGCGTACCCTTTGCCCTCACTTGGTTCATGTGCCAGAAGACTTTTGACGGGAAGAAGCCTTACGGCTTCCTGAAATCCGTACTGGCATATCTGGTACGCCCAAAACTGACCTATGCAGGAAAGCCCGTGAAGCTGGAAAAGGAATATCCGGCACAGCCCATCACGGCAGTAAGGAGTGATATTTATGGCATATCCGATTAAGTATATCGAAAATAACCTTGTGTTCAACCATGACGGGGAGTGCTTCGCTTACTATGAGCTGCTTCCCTACAACTATTCCTTTTTAAGCCCCGAACAGAAATATCAGGTACACGATTCCTTCCGTCAGCTTATCGCCCAGAACAGGGACGGAAAGATTCACGCCCTGCAAATCAGCACGGAATCCAGCATACGGGCGGCACAGGAACGCTCCAAACAGGAAGTGACGGGCAAGTTAAAGGACGTTGCCTGTGCAAAGATTGACGCACAGACCGAAGCCCTAATTTCCATGATAGGGGAAAATCAGGTGGACTACCGCTTTTTTATCGGCTTCAAGCTGCTTGTCAATGAGCAGGAAGTCACCATGAAACAGTTTCGCAGGGAAGCAAAGACCGCTGTTTCCGACTTCCTCCATGAAGTCAACCACAAGCTCATGGGGGATTTTGTTTCCATGAGCAATGAAGAAATCTGGCGGTTTCAGAAGATGGAAAAACTGCTGGAAAGTAAAATCTCACGCCGCTTTAAAGTCCGGCGGCTGGATAAAGACGATTTTGGTTATCTGATTGAGCATTTATACGGGCAGACCGGAACCGCCTACGAAGATTATGAGTATTACCTGCCAAAGAAGCGGTTTCAGGAAGAAACGCTGGTGAAATACTATGACCTCATCAAACCCACCCGTTGTCTGATAGAGGAAAACCAGCGGTATCTGAAAATCGAACAGGAAGACGGGACAGTTTATGCCGCCTACTTTACTATCAACAGCATTGTGGGGGAACTGGACTTCCCATCCTCGGAAATCTTTTACTATCAGCAGCAGCAATTTACCTTTCCCATTGATACCTCTATGAATGTGGAGATTGTCACAAACCGGAAAGCCCTCTCCACGGTGCGGAACAAGAAAAAAGAGCTGAAAGATTTGGACAACCACGCATGGCAGAATGACAGTGAAACCAGTACAAACGTGGTGGACGCTTTAGACAGCGTAAATGAACTGGAATCCACCTTAGACCAGAGCAAGGAATCCATGTACAAACTGTCCTATGTAGTGCGTGTGACGGCTCCCGACTTGGAAGAACTGAAACGCCGCTGCAATGAGGTGAAAGATTTTTATGACGATTTGAACGTGAAGCTGGTTCGCCCCTTTGGGGATATGCTGGGGCTGCATGGGGAATTTCTCCCTGCCAGCAAACGGTATCTGAACGATTACATCCAGTATGTCACCAGTGACTTCCTCGCTGGTCTTGGCTTCGGGGCAACCCAGATGTTGGGGGAGCCGGAGGGCATTTATATCGGGTACAGCCTTGATACAGGAAGAAACGTGTACTTAAAGCCTGCCCTTGCCAGTCAAGGGGTAAAAGGCTCCGTCACCAACGCCCTTGCTGCCGCTTTTGTCGGCTCCCTCGGCGGTGGAAAATCATTCAGTAACAACATGATTGTCTATTATTCCGTATTATTTGGGGCACAGGCTCTCATTGTTGACCCAAAAGCGGAACGGGGACGCTGGAAAGAAACCCTGCCGGAAATCGCCCATGAAATCAATATCGTAAACCTGACTTCGGAGGAACAGAACAGGGGCTTGCTCGACCCGTATGTGATTATGGAGAACCCAAAGGATTCCGAATCACTGGCAATCGACATCCTGACCTTTTTAACGGGCATTTCCAGCCGTGACGGGGAAAAGTTCCCTGTTCTTCGGAAAGCCATTCGTGCAGTGACAAACAGTGAGGAACGGGGACTTTTCAAGGTGATTGAGGAACTTCGGGCGGAGGGAACCACCATCAGCACCAGCATAGCCGACCATATCGAATCCTTTACGGACTATGACTTTGCACACCTGCTCTTTTCGGATGGGGATGTCACACAGTCCATCAGCCTTGAAAAGCAGCTCAATATCATTCAGGTAGCGGATTTGGTGCTGCCGGATAAGGAAACCTCATTTGAAGAATACACCACAATGGAGCTGCTTTCCGTGGCAATGCTCATTGTAATCAGCACCTTTGCCCTCGACTTCATCCACACCGACCGCAGCGTGTTCAAGATTGTGGATTTGGATGAAGCATGGAGCTTCTTACAGGTGGCACAGGGCAAGACCCTTTCCATGAAGCTGGTTCGTGCCGGACGTGCCATGAACGCAGGCGTTTACTTTGTCACCCAGAACACGGACGATTTGCTGGATGAAAAGCTGAAAAACAATCTGGGCTTGAAGTTTGCATTCCGCTCCACGGACATCAACGAAATCAAGAAGACCCTCGCCTTTTTCGGGGTGGATTCCGAAGATGAAAACAACCAGAAGCGGCTCCGTGACTTGGAAAACGGACAGTGCCTTATCAGTGATTTGTACGGGCGTGTGGGCGTGATACAGTTCCATCCTATCTTTGAAGACCTGTTCCATGCCTTTGATACCAGACCGCCCGTGAGAAAAGAGGTGGAATGATGGTGATACATAGAACTTCCAACGGGCAGCAACTCCCTGTTCCCCATCACGCAAAAAAGAGATTGTCTTGGAAGATGGCAGGAAAAGTGATTGGCAGGGTGCTTCTGGCACTCCTGCTCATCCTCCTGCTGCTTGCAGTCTTCGGCACAGCCGCCCACGCTGCCGGACTGGTGGATGATACGGTGGACGCTGCCAACGAATACAGCAAATATCCTCTGGACAACTACCAGCTTGATTTTTATGTGGACAGCGGATGGGACTGGCTCCCGTGGAACTGGCTGGACGGTATCGGAAAACAGGTGATGTACGGGCTGTATGCCATCACAAATTTTATCTGGACAATCAGCTTGTACCTTTCCAACGCCACAGGGTATCTGATTCAGGAAGCCTACTCACTGGATTTCATTTCCTCTACGGCGGATTCCATTGGGAAAAATATGCAGACCCTTGCAGGCGTTACCACAGGCGGCTTGTCCTCGGAGGGATTTTATATCGGGTTCCTGCTGATTCTCATTCTGGTGGTGGGGATTTACGTTGCCTACACAGGGCTTATCAAACGGGAAACCACAAAAGCCATCCATGCCGTTGTGAACTTCGTGGTGGTGTTCGTGCTGTCCGCTTCCTTTATCGCCTATGCCCCTGATTATATCGGGAAAATCAATGAATTTTCCGCAGACATCAGCAATGCCAGCCTGACCCTTGGTACAAAGATTGTGCTGCCAAACTCGGAAAGTCAAGGAAAAGACAGTGTGGATTTGATACGGGACAGCCTGTTTTCCATTCAGGTCAAGCAGCCGTGGCTCCTGCTGCAATACGGCAACTCGGATGTGGAAAGCCTTGGGGCTGACCGTGTGGAACGCCTGCTCTCAACCAGCCCAGACGAAAACAACGGGCAGGACAGGGAAGAAATCGTGGTGGAGGAAATCGAAGACAGGGAAAACACCAACCTTACCATCACAAAGACCATCAACCGCTTGGGAACCGTCTTCTTCCTGTTCCTGTTCAATATCGGTATCTCCTTTTTTGTATTCCTGCTCACAGGGATAATGATTTTCTCACAGGTGCTTTTTATCATCTACGCCATGTTCCTGCCTGTGAGCTTCCTCCTTAGCATGGTTCCCTCTTTTGAGGGGATGTCAAAGCGTGCCATTACGAAACTGTTCAACACCATCCTTACCAGAGCCGGAATCACCCTGATTATCACGGTAGCGTTCAGCATTTCCACCATGCTCTACAACCTGTCTGGGGAATATCCGTTCTTCCTGACGGCGTTCTTGCAGATAGTGACCTTTGCCGGAATTTATTTCAAGCTGGGGGATTTGATGGGGATGTTCTCCTTACAGAGTGGGGATTCCCAAAGCATGGGGAGCCGTATCATGCGAAGACCCCGTATGCTCATGCACGCCCATATGCACCGTTTACAGCATAAGTTAGGACGTTCCGTGGCGGCTCTTGGGGCTGGAACGGCTGCATACCACGCAGGAAAACAGGCTGGCTCAGACCAGAGAACTGCTTCCAGCTCCGGCTCTTCCAAACGGACACAGGCAGACCACAGCAGACCAGACGGACAGGCAGCACCGGAAAAGGAATCCGTATGGAAACGGGCTGGTTCTGCGGTAGGTGCGGCGGCAGATACCAAAGATAAGATAGCCGATACTGCCGGACAGCTTCGGGAGCAGGCAAAGGATTTGCCTGTCAATGCAAAGTACGCCCTTTACCACGGGAAAACACAGGTATCAGAGGGAGTACGGGATTTTACTTCCAGCGTGACCCAGACCCGAACTGCCAGAGCCGAACAGCGAAACGCACAGGCAGAAAGCCGCAGACAGACCATTGCAGAACGCAGGGCGGAACTGGAACAGGCAAAACAGCCGCAAAAGACAGCTTCCGAAGCACCCAAAGGGGCGGCTCCTGTCCATGAACGCCCTGTTACTGCAAAGCAGCCAGAAGATTTCCGACATCATGCAGGAAAACCAGCCATGCAGCCAGCTTCCCCATCCATCAGGGAACGGGGACAGGTTTCTTATGGGGAAACTGTGGCAGAACGGACTTCTGTTCCGGTGGTAAAGGCGGCTTCCATCCACTATGAACAGACACCGCCTGTAAGGGCAGAACGTCAGATAGTCCCACCGGCTTCTCCTGTCCAGCCAGATGAAAGGCAAAAGACAGCTCCAACCACCACACCTGCTGCTCCCCGTCCGACAAGACCTGTCCAGAACGATACGGCTCCTGTGATACCGGAAAGAAAACGGGCTGCCCCTGTGGTAAAAGAATCTAACTTTACCATCCGGCGTACCACCGCCAGAAAGGAGTGGACAAAAACGGTAAAAACGGCTGCCAAACAAAAGAAAGGGGAGAAACCATGAAGTTAAGACACCTTTTCTTTGCCTGTTCCGGCGTGTTCGTGATGATGTTCTCCCTGCTCCTTTTGGTGGTGATTGTCTTCTCGGATGAGGAAGACGGAGGAAGCAGCGGAAACCTTATCTATGGGGGCGTGAGCGTATCACAGGAAGTCCTCGCCCATAAGCCTATGCTGGAAAAGTATGCAAGGGAATATGGCATAGAGGAATACTTAAATGTGCTGCTCGCCATCATTCAGGTGGAATCCGGCGGCACGCTGGAAGACGTTATGCAGTCCTCGGAATCTCTGGGGCTTCCCCCGAACTCCCTGAGTACAGAGGAATCCATCAAACAGGGCTGCAAATATTTCTCGGAACTGCTCGCAGCGGCAGAAACAAAGGGCTGTGACTTAAACAGTGTGGTTCAGTCCTACAACTACGGCGGCGGTTTCCTAGACTATGTGGCAGGACGTGGGAAAAGGTACACCTTTAAACTGGCAGAGAGCTTCGCAAGGGACAAATCCGGCGGAAAAAAAGTCACCTACACCAACCCTGTTGCGGTAGAGAAAAACGGGGGCTGGCGGTATTCCTATGGAAATATGTTCTATGTCCTCTTGGTATCGCAATACCTGACCGTGGCACAGTTTGATGATGAAACGGTACAGGCTATCATGGAGGAAGCCTTAAAGTATGAGGGCTGGACGTATGTGTACGGGGGCGATTCCCCCTCCACTTCCTTTGACTGTTCGGGACTGGTGCAGTGGTGCTATGGCAAGGCAGGAATCGCCCTGCCACGGACAGCACAGGAACAGTACAATGTGACGCAGCATATCCCCCTGTCCGAAGCAAAAGCAGGGGATTTGGTCTTTTTCCATTCCACCTACAATGCTGGAACCTACATCACCCATGTGGGGCTGTATGTGGGAAATAACCGGATGTACCATGCCGGAAATCCCATTGGTTACGCAGACCTGACAGGCTCCTACTGGCAACAGCACCTTGCCGGAGCCGGACGAATCAAACAATAAGAAAGGATGAACCGATATGATTCAGATTAGAAAAGAGGATAACCAGAAAAAGCAGAAAGAAAAGAAACTGAAAGTTTACAAAGTCAATACCCACAAAAAAACCGTAATTGCCCTGTGGGTGCTGCTGGCAATGAGCTTCCTGTTTGCCGTCTATAAGAATTTCACGGCGATAGACATTCATACTGTCCATGAAACCAAAGTGATTGAGGAAACCATCCTCGACACCCACAAGATAGAAAACTTTGTGGAGAATTTCGCAGAAGTCTACTATTCATGGGAACAGTCCGCCGCTTCCATTGATAGCCGGACAAACGCTTTAAAAGGGTATCTCACCGGAGAACTGCAAGCCCTGAATGTAGATACCGTCCGAAAGGACATCCCCGTATCGTCTGCCCTGACCGATTTTCAGATATGGGAAATCACAGAAGAAAAGGAGCAGCATTATCAAGTGACCTATACAGTGGAACAGCGTATCACAGAGGGAGAATCCAGTAAAACCGTCCGTTCCGCCTATCAGGTGACGGTCTATGTGGACGGCTCTGGAAACCTGACGATTATCCAGAACCCAACCATCACCAGCGTTCCTGTAAAATCCGGCTACACCCCAAAAGCGGTACAAAGTGACGGTACGGTGGATTCCATCACCACGGAGGAAATCAACGAATTTCTCACTACCTTTTTCAAGCTGTACCCTACGGCAACCGCAAAGGAGCTGACCTATTATGTGAATGAGGGCGTGCTGAAACCTGTGGGGAAAGAATACATTTTCTCGGAACTGGTGAATCCAGTTTACAATCGAAACGGAAATCAGGTGACAGCTTCCCTTGCAGTGAAATATCTGGATAACCAGACCATGACAACACAGGTATCGCAGTTTGACCTTGTGCTGGAAAAGAACGGGGAAAACTGGAAGATTGTGAAATAGTTATAGAAAAACGTGCATTTCTCATTTGAGATTTGCACGTTTCTCTTATAAAATATTTCTTTTTAAAATTTATCATTAGTCTTTATATTTTTGATTAGCTCCCAATAGTAGTGTGTCAATTGCTTCGGATAATTCTTTTCTTACTTTATCAGGATTAGAAAAAGCATATCTTAATTGTAAAGTTGTAAAACCATGAAGCATACCTGTTACCATGTTCAAAATTTCAGTGGTCTTATCTGGATTAAAGCCACATGAGCAAATAAGTGTTTTA
>OGDC01000634.1_pt1 | contig 8377 bp, 7 predicted proteins | sample 1570331 | NCBI WGS metagenome assembly OGDC01 (sample SAMEA2582167, study PRJEB24529) | metagenome
CCTCAAGTCCAAATGCAATAAGATTGTTGCTGACCTTCTGCAGCTTAATCTTTACATTTATTCCAATTCTTTTTGACTTTCTCTTTTCCTGAAATTCCGACATTATATTCTCCTCCTTGTATTTTCTTTTCCATAAGAAAGCTATCAATCATGTATAAACATAGCGTCACCAAAGCTGAAAAATCTATATTTTTCATTCACTGCTGTTTTGTATGCATTCAAGATATTGTCACGCCCTGCCAGTGCCGATACCAGCATCAAAAGCGTCGACTCCGGAAGATGAAAATTCGTTATAAGGCAGTCTGCCGCCCTAAACTTATATCCCGGATAGATAAATATATCTGTCTCCCTGCTGTCCGCATGGACAATTCCGTTCTCATCCGTGGTTGACTCAAGCGTTCTAAGGCTTGTTGTGCCCACGCAGATTATTCTTCCTCCTGCCGCACGCGCCGCATTTATCTTAGCCGCTTCCTCCTCCGTCACAACAAACAGCTCAGAGTGCATGTGGTGCTCCTGTATATTCTCAACCTTAACCGGTCTGAATGTTCCAAGCCCTACATGAAGCGTTACATTCGCAACAATAATTCCTTTCTGTGAAAGCCTGTCAAGAAGTTCTTTAGTAAAATGAAGTCCGGCTGTCGGTGCTGCCGCGGAACCTTCATATTTTGCATAAACGGTCTGATAACGGTTCTTATCCTGAAGCTTATGTGTAATATATGGCGGCAAAGGCATCTGCCCCAGCTCATCAAGTACAGCCTCGAACACTCCCTCGTAGTAGAACTTTATAAGCCTGTTTCCATCCTCAACCACATCAAGCACCTCAGCGGTAAGCTTTCCCTCGCCAAATATAATCCTGTCTCCAGGTCTTGCCTTCTTTCCCGGTTTAACAAGCACCTCCCAGACATCGTTCTCCCTGCGCTTAAGAAGAAGTACCTCTATGGAAGCACCTGTCCCCTCCCTGACTCCCATAAGCCTTGCCGGAATAACCTTAGTGTTGTTAAGCACAAGACAGTCTCCCGGGTTCAGGTAATCTATTATATCCTTAAATACCTTATGCTCTATCGCCCCCGTATTCTTGTCAAGAAGCATAAGCCTTGATGACGATCTGTCCTCAAGAGGGTCCTGTGCTATAAGCTCCTGGGGCAGATCATAACTAAAATCATGTAAATTCAAATCTTTTCCACTCCTGTGTATACAATTTATATGTTGTTATTATAACTTTAAAATCCTTTAAAATCTATAGTATTTGCCGTATGGTGCATAGGTAATTAGAACTACTTTTATATATCTATTTACCGGTCGCAGTGGCAATTTCTATTGTTCACACCCCCACAAAGGTTATAAAAACCCGAACACATCCAAAATACGATATGTCCGGGTCATTTATACACACAATTCAGAGCAATCAGCTTCTCATAAGCGCGCCATATACATCTTTGCGGGTATTCACAATACTGTCAACAGCCTTGTCCGTCATCTCATCAGTTACATCTGCCTCATTTGATGCGAATACAATTCTGAATGCCATACTCTTCTTGCCAAATCCAAGCTTCTCGCTCTCGAAAATATCAAAAAGGTCAACCTCTGCTACAAGCGAATCTGCCTTCTCGATGGTGGCAATAATATCTCCGCACTCAACCTCCTTATCAACTATCATTGCAATATCCCTGCCGGTCTTTGCAAATGTCGACTCAGGTGTATAGGTAATCTCCTCCTTGAACTTTGTCTTTAAGACGTCATAATTGAGCTCTGCAATAAAAATCTTCGTGTCATTCTTCTTATCCTTGGCAATCGCCATAGAATCGACAACATCATATCTCAACTGTCCGAATGTACCTATCAGTGTGCCATCACAATAAACCTGCGCCGTTCTTCCCGGATGGAGATAAGGAACATTTCCTCTCTTATAGGTAAACTTTATATTATTATAGGAAGCGAAATTCTCGAGTGTCTCCTTCATCGTGAAGAAATCCTCCTCAGAGCCGGAAGTACCAAGGCATAACGTCTTAACCTCATCAGGTGCCTCCGTGAGAGGAAGTGACTTAGGAATATATACGTTTGCAAGCTCGAAGAAACGCAGCTCTGTGTTTCCGTTCTTGATATTGTTCTCAATAGCCCTTACCATAGCCGGTGCCATGAGAGTTCTCATTATGCTCAGGTTCTCGGTGATAGGATTTAATATCTCTATGACCTGTCTCTCCTTCGCATCGGCAGGAATTAAGAACTCATCGAATTCATCCTTGGAGGTCATCGCAATAGTCTGAATCTCATAATAGCCCTGTGTGCAGAGAAAGTTCTTTACCGAAAGCTCCTTGCTCTGGGCCGCATTGAGTCCTCCGTTGGTTACTAAAGCCTCCCCTAAGAAGGTAGGAACAACCTTGTCATAGCCATACTCTCTTATAATCTCCTCAGCTATATCCTGATAATTCTCAATATCCTCACGATAACGTGGAACCGCAAGTGTCATAACCCCGTCCGATAACTCAACTTCGAACGCAAGGTTCTTAAGGATTCTTACCATATCCTCCTCAGGTACCTCAATGCCCAGTACATAGTTTACCTTTGCTGTAGGAACCTTTATAACTCTCTTCTCTGTAGAAGCACCTGCTGTGACATCAAAATGAGTGGAGCTTACCTTCGCTACTCCAAGTGCTGTCACAAGGTTGAGTGCTCTTGCCATACCACATTCAACAGAATACTCATCAATACCCTTCTCATAACGTGAAGCAGCATCAGACTGTAAGCCAAGTCCTCTGGCTGTCTTTCTCACGTTATCCTTCATAAACTTAGCAGACTCAAAGAGAACTTCCTTCGTGTTCTCGGTAATCTCACTATTAAGACCGCCCATGACGCCTGCAAGACCGACTGCCTTCACCTTGTCGCAGATAAGAAGATTGTTATGTGTGAGCACTCTCTCCTTGCCGTCAAGTGTGACAAGCTTCTCTCCATCCTCGGCTCTTCTGACAACAATCGAGGAGCCCTCCAGTGTGCTGAGGTCGAATGCGTGCATTGGCTGTCCAATCTCAACAAGAACGTAGTTGGTTATATCAACCATCGCGTTTATAGCATTGTGTCCGACTGCAATAAGTCTTCTCTTCATCCAGAGCGGAGATTCCTTATACTGAACATCATATACATAATGTCCTAAATATCTTGGACAGATATCCTTACTCTCAACAGTCACGCTGATTTCCGGCTTAGTCACCTCATCACAGGTGTAGCTCATATCAGGAAGCTTGATTTCCTTTCCAAGGAATGCGGCAACCTCGCGCGCGAGTCCAAGAACAGACTGGCAGTCAGGTCTGTTGGCTGTAACGGAAATATCAAATACATAATCATCAAGTCCAAGATAGGTCTTTATGTCCTCTCCTACAGGGGCATCCTCATCAAGAATCATAATACCATTGACATCGGCACCCTTGTACCAGTCCTTATCAAGACCTAACTCTCCGCCTGAACAGAGCATACCATAGGACATCATGTCCTTCATCTTTCTAGGTGTAATCTCCATTCCGTTAGGAAGCTTGGCGCCGACTATACATGCCGGAACCTTGGCACCCTGAAATACATTATCGGCACCTGTAAGAATAAGGTGGTCATGTCCCTGCTCTCCGCAGTCAATGTGACAGATGTAAAGGTGTGTTCCCTCATACTTCTCTATAGAAGTAACCTGTCCTACATAAACCTTCTCGATATTCTCACCAAGATATTCAACTCCCTCAACCTCGAAGCCTGCACCGAAGAACTTCTTCTCAAGCTCCTGTGGAGTGACATCTATATCTACATAATCCTTTAACCAACTAAGTAATACTTTCATATCTATTCTCCATTTCCGACTGTTATGCCTTGAACTGCTTTAAGAAATCAATGTCATTCTCAAAAAGCTTACCCATGTGATTTATACCATACTTGAGCATCGCAATACGCTCGATACCAATACCGAATGCAAGTCCTGAATACTCCTCCGAGTCAATTCCGCAGTTCTCAAGAACCTTCTTATTTACAATACCACCGCCGAGAACCTCTATCCAGCCTGTTCCCTTACAGAGTGAACAGCCGCAGCCGCCGCACTTGAAGCAGCTTACATCGACCTCAACCGAAGGCTCCGTAAATGGGAAATATGAAGGACGAAGTCTTGTCTTTACATCCCCTGTGAAGAGCTTCTTTACGAACTCATCAAGCATACCCTGAAGGTCACAGAGCGTGATGTGCTTATCGACAACGAGTCCCTCCATCTGGCTGAACATCGGTGAATGTGTCGCATCAGAATCAGAACGGAATACCTTACCAGGCACAAGCACCTTGATAGGAGGCTTCTTCGCATCCATCGTACGAATCTGTCCCGGTGATGTATGTGTGCGGAGAAGCAGATCGTCGGTGAGCCAGAATGTATCCTGCATATCTCTTGACGGATGATCCTTAAGCACATTAAGTCTTGTGAAGTTATGGTCATCATCCTCAATCTCAGGTCCCTCAAAAATCTCAAAGCCCATTCCCGCAAACACATTTATCATCTCGTACTTAACTGCCGTGAGCGGATGAAGGTTTCCCATAGGACGTGTCTTTACCGGAACTGTCACATCAATTGTCTCTCTCTCATACTTCTGCTGCAGCTCAAGAGTCTCTATTTCCTTCTTCTTCTCATCATACTTTTCCTGAACCCAGTTCTTGACATCGTTTACGAACTGACCGTATGCCTTCTTCTCCTCCTTGGCAACCTCCTTGATTCCGTTCATAAGTCCCTGAACAGAACCATTCTTACTGAGGTAGGTCTTCCATACCTCTGAGAGCTGGCTCTCAGATCTGGCAGTCTCAATGTCATTTAAGAATTTCTTCTTCAAATCATCTGCATTAAACATGTCATTTACTCCTTTTCTTCTTAATAAAATGTGCATGTATAAATGTCAATTGCTTCATGCTTCGCATTCACGCGATTGACACAGAAATTCGCAATACGGCTTATCAGCCTGCTTGCTTATTTCTGTTATGTTTAAACAATTTATACACTAAAAAACCCCGCCCCTCAAAAAACGAGGGACGAGGCTTAAACTCGCGGTACCACCCTGATTCCCGGAATACACCGGGCACTCAACTTATGCGTAACGTGCACATACGTCACTCTCTACAAGCAATCCTTCAAGAGTGCAGCTCCAACGGGAACTTAAACAGCTATCTGAACCTGAAGCGGGCTTCCAGCCGACGACCCACTCTCTCTGTCGGAAAATATCTGTCTACTGCATTATAAAAAATATAATCTTCGTCTTCATAGCTTTTACTTTATACTATTGATAAACCTCAGTGCTGAATACTCAATGCCTGCCGGCAGAATATCCAACAACCTATTAAAGTTTATCACAGCAGAGTAATTTGTCAAGCTTATTTTTCTTTCTGCTTTGCCGTAACCGCAGTTTTCCTAAAAAAAATTTCACTAAAACATGTCCCTGTAATCCTCCGGCAAAAATCTATGGTATATTATGTGGCAGCCTTCGTCCTTGAAGCAGTAATAGTACTCATCACCGGCTGTATCGGAAGTATCATCGTCTGAATGTCCAAAATACACAACGTAGTCAAACTCATCATCCTTAGCCTTCTCAATGACCACACCTTTTGAATATTTACGGAACAAATCAAATATTCCCTGCATTGTGCAGTCATGCCCTCCGACATAGGCTATCAGCTCGCCAAGGAAGCTGTCCGGTGTGATATTCTCATGCACATATCTTCCACCCTCCTTTGAAATAAGGAAACAAAAGCGCCCATTATGCTGTGTCACCTCCACAGCTCCAAGCTTTTCCTTAAACTCATCCGGCTGTTTTTCCGACTGTAATCTGTCAAGCATTGCCTCAGCGCTATCGTCCGTTCCAAAGAAATGGTTGAGCGATGACAACGGATAATACAGTCTCACCTCCTCATCGCAATAGCCCAGCTTCATCTGCTGTTCCTTGAGAATATCTATAAGATTCTTTTCTAATTTTGCATAACCTGTGCTGTCCATATTTATGCCTCCTAATATTCCACCCTGTATAAAAACAATCCCTCTGCAGGTGCCATATATGGAACCCGCTTTCTATCGCAGCTCTCAAAAATCTCGTCCGCCACATCCGCGGAAGCCTCTCCCATGCCGATGGCCAACAGCGTTCCTACAATGAGTCTCACTGTGTGGTACAGGAAGCCATTGCCGCGGAAAATAATCTCAAGACAGCCATCCTGCACAGCGGATATACTGCCATTATGGGCTTCTTCCATATAATCAGCATTATCTATATTTTTACCGCACAATCTGAACTCAATGCTGTCAATCCGCCTTATCGTGCTCTTTTTAGATTTGTTATCCGAAAATCCCTGAAAATCATGCTCACCGATAAATCTCTCAGACGCAGACCTCATTCTCTCTATATCAAGCTTCTCCGGATGTTCAAGCTGTGCCATATACTTTCTTGCGAACACATCGCGCTTTCTGTCAAGGCTTATATAGTAGCGATATTCCTTTTCCTGTTGGAATGATTGCTTTACTTCTTTCATACTTTTAATTTTTAATGGTTTATAAATAGGTTGACTGATTTATGATACTGATTGAAAGAAAGTTAACCAGTTTTATAGCTGCATTGCTTTATCTTTAAATAGCTTTCAAATACGATTTAAAGTCATTTCTAAATATTGTTTGGCAGTCTTACGTATTGCTTTCATTCAATCAATTTTCAGCAAAGAAAAGGGTAAAAACAGACGCTTTTCAAAATGGGGCTGCTTTGTCCATTTGTATCGCAATTTGGCGTTATATGCTATATTTCAGGGATAAAAGGCTGTCTGTAATTTTGTAACCGATAAACAGACATAGGAAGAAGCCGAACCGCTTGCTTTGGCAATCTGACCGTAGGGAAGATTTTTGTTATCACATGATAACAGCAAGTTGTGTTTTGAGGTCCGCACTTCGTTTTTTGCACCTCAAAACCTTGCCACCTTATCGGGTGGTTAGGTTTACTCCGAAGTCGTAAACCTTGTGAAAAATTATAATTATGGAACAGAAAAAGAAGTCATTTAACAAAGGTGGGCGCAAGCCGAAACTTGACCCACGAACACATCGTTATTCGTTCAATTTGGACGATGTGGAAAACGCCAAATTCCTGTCATTCTTTGACAGGTCAGGTTATACGGTTAAAGCGCATTTCATTAAGAATTGTATTTTCGGTAAGTCGTTTAAAGTAATAGTCAGGGATAAAAGTAAGGTTGATTATTACATTCAGCTAACAAAGTTCTACTCACAATTCAGGAGTATAGGACAAAATTATAATCAGGTAGTGAAAGAACTTCATTCCAATTTTTCAGAAAAGAAAGCACTTGCTTTACTTTATAAACTGGAACAATGCACGTTGGAACTGATAAAGACCAATGAAATGATAGTAATGTTAAGCAGGCGGTTTGAACAGTCCTACCAAAGAGAGGGAATAATATCGGCAGATGAATAGAAGTAACTTGCCAAAAAAGAAAAATCCCGGAGTTGCCACGTGTACAACTTCGGGATAGTTTCTTTCTTAGTTGTTCGTTCCGTGTTGTTTTTCAAACTTGCGGAGCGTACCAACATCAAACCTTTCCTTTATGAACTCACGCACATCGGAAGCCCGATAATAGGCTTTTCCGCTAATCATCATAAAGGGCAGTAGTTTCTTGCTTCGCAATCGCTGTAATGTTCGGGTACTCACTTTGAACAATAGGCATAAATCCTGATTATCCAATAGCTTGTCACCCGGCATTACTTCGGGATTGGTATGCAAGCTCTTTACATCTTTTCCTACTTCTTCCAGTTTATCAAGTAGTTTTTGCATCCAGTCTTTAAACTCATAATTATCTACATACATATTTGCTTCATTTTTCAGGTTATACTTATATGATTACCAATCGATTGATGAAGCAAAGTTCGGCAAAGGGAAGCAAACAAATTACAGGGTAGCATACGCTACCCCGTATAAATTGATGCTAAATGCTTGATTATCTATACCCTTTATTTTCGTGTTCTTTGTGAATATGGTCTGCCTGTTCATTAAGAAACTCCGTTAGTTTGGCTGGCTTTCGCTTGATGACATCCATGTACTTTTGGTGATAATCACCTAACTTGATATTTAAAAGCCATTCTAAGATTTTTCCTAAGTCCGTCAAGTGAATAGGTTTTCCATTCTGATATATTACACGTTTTGAAAGGAATAAGCCGCTGACTATTTCCATGATATTGATAAGGCTTGTTTTGTCAGCTAAATGGAGAGGGGAAATAAAGAGCTTATTTGCATGTTGCTGGAACTGTTCCGGATATTTTATGCGCAGTTTGATAATACGCATTTCATTATTTAGTAATCCTATTGCTTCATCAATTAAATGCAAGTAGGGC
>OGDC01000642.1_pt1 | contig 8294 bp, 3 predicted proteins | sample 1570331 | NCBI WGS metagenome assembly OGDC01 (sample SAMEA2582167, study PRJEB24529) | metagenome
CCCCGGAAACGCCCCCGGAGGGCAGCACAGTGCCGGAATACGATACAGATTAAACATAACAATAAAAGCAGAAGCGGGAGCCTTGCAACGGGCTCCCGCTTCTGCTTGTTTAGGATAGGAAAAGAGGATGGCTTGGTTCAGGGGGTCACAGGTTGGTGTAACCCATGAGGTAGCGGTCTACCTCGGCGGCGCAGTCGCGGCCCTCGCGCAGACCCCAGACCACAAGGCTCTGGCCCCGGCGCATATCGCCGCAGGCGAAGACCTTTTCCACATTGGTGCGGAAGTGGTCGGTGTCCACACAGCCGCGGCCCGTCAGGCTGACGCCGAAGGCATCGGCTACGTAGTTCTCGCAGCCCACGAAACCGGCGGCGATGAACGCCAGCTGGCAGTCGTAGGTGAACTCCTCGCCGGTGGGCACCATGCTGGTGCGGCCGGTCTCCGGGTCACGCTCCGGCTTCAGATAGGAGATGACCGCGCCGGTCAGGTTGCCGGCGTCGTCGGTCAAAAACTCTTTCACGGTGGTCTGGTAGACGCGGGGGTCCTTGCCGAACTTGGCGAGGCACTCGGTCTGGCCATAGTCTACCTTGAGCACCTTCGGCCACTCCGGCCAGGGGTTGGAGGCGGCCCGCTCTTTCGGGGGCTGCGGCATCATCTCCAGAGCCACCAGATCGGTGCAGCCCTGCCGCAGGGCCGTGCCCTGGCAGTCGTTGCCGGTGTCGCCGCCGCCGATGACCAGCACATTCTTGCCCGCCGCATGGATGGCCCGTCCGTCGGCAAACTGGCTGTCCAGCAGGCTCTTGGTCACGCTGGTGAGGTAATCGACCGCGAAGTGGACGCCGTTGGCGTCCCGGCCGGGGACGTTCAGGTCGCGGGCCTTTTTGGCACCGCAGCAGAGAACGACGGCGTCGTAGCGGTTCAGGATGTCTTCTGCGGCCACCGCCCCGCCGATGTCCATGTTGGTGCGGAACTCGACGCCCTCGGCCTGCATGATTCTGATGCGGCGTTCGATGACGGATTTGTCCAGCTTCATGTTGGGGATGCCGTACATCAGCAGGCCGCCCACCCGGTCGGCGCGCTCAAATACGGTGACGGCGTGGCCCCGGATGTTCAGATACTCGGCCACCGACAGGCCGGACGGGCCGCTGCCGATGACGGCCACGCTCTTGCCGGTGCGGGCCGGGGGCGGGGCGGCATGGAGCCAGCCCTTGGCGTAGCCGGTCTCCACGATGGCGTGTTCGTTCTCGCGGACGGTGACGCTGCTGCCGGTCACGTCGCCGCAGGTGCAGGCGGCCTCGCACAGGGCGGGGCAGACCCGGCTCGTGAACTCCGGGAAGCGGTTGGTGGCGCGCAGACGATGGAGCGCCAGCTCCCATTTGCCCTGATACACCAGGTCGTTCCACTCCGGGATGAGGTTGTTCAGCGGGCAGCCGGAAGCCATGCCGCCGATCATCATACCGGCCTGGCAGAAGGGGACACCGCAGTCCATGCAGCGTGCCGCCTGGGTCTGCTGCTCCTCGCGGGAGAGCCAGATGTGAAATTCGTTGAAGTTTTCGATGCGCTCCAGCGGCGGAACGTCCGAACTGGTCTTGCGCTTATAATCCATAAATCCAGTGGTCTTGCCCATAACAGTTCCCCCTCCTTACTTCTTCTTCTGCACAGCGTAGAATGCTTCGATCTGTGCCTGTTCGCCGTCGAGGCCGCGCTCCTCCATGGAAGCGATGACCCGCAGCATCCGGTCGTAATCGTAGGGGAGGACTTTCTTGAACTTGGGCAGATACTCACTGAAGTTGTCCAGGATCTCTTTGCCGCGCGGGGAGCCGGTGGCTTCCACATGCTCGCGGATCAGCTCCTTCAGGGTGGCAACATCGTACTTATGCTCCACGGGTTCGAGGCTGACCGTCTCTTTGTTCACCCGCTGGTAGAAGTCCCAGTTCTCATCCAGCACATAGGCGATGCCGCCGGTCATGCCGGCTGCAAAGTTCTTGCCGGTCTGGCCCAGCACGACGACGGTGCCGCCGGTCATGTACTCGCAGCCGTGGTCGCCGACACCCTCAACAACGGCCGTTGCGCCGGAGTTGCGGACGCAGAAGCGCTCACCGGCCACGCCGGAGACGAAGGCCTTGCCGCTGGTGGCACCATACAGGGCGACGTTGCCGGTGATGATGTTCTCCTCCGGCTTGTAGGTGATGCCCTCCGGCGGGCGCACGACGATCTTGCCGCCGGACAGGCCCTTGCCCATGTAGTCGTTGCAGTCGCCGGTCAGCTTCAGGGTCAGGCCCCTGGGGATGAACGCGCCGAAGCTCTGGCCGCCCGCGCCGGTGCAGTTGGCGGTGTAAACGTCATCGGGCAGGGAATCGCCATACTTGCGGGTGATCTCGCTGCCGAAGATGGCACCGAACGCACGGTCGGTGTTGGAAACATCCAGCGTGACGCTCTGGGGCGTTTTGCTGCTGAGCTTGAACTTCTTCATCAGAACCTTCATGTCGAGGGTGTTTTCGAGATGGAAGTCGTAGGTGTCCGCCGGGACGAAGTGCACGTTGCTGTTGGCGATGGCCGGGTTGTGCAGGATGCAGTCCAGGTTCATCTTGGCCGTGCGGCTGCCGGGGGCGCTGGGCTTGACGTGGAGCAGGTCGGTGCGGCCCACCAGTTCGTCGATGGTGCGGACGCCGAGCTTGGCCATGTACTCCCGCAGCTCTTGGGCCACGAAGGTCAGGTAGTGGATGATGTATTCGGGCTTGCCCCGGAAGTGCTTGCGCAGTTCGGGGTTCTGGGTGCAGATGCCCATGGGGCAGGTGTCCAGATTGCAGACGCGCATCATGACGCAGCCCTCGCACATCAGCAGGGTGGTGCCGAAGCCGAACTCCTCTGCGCCCAGCATACAGCTGATGGCGACATCGCGGCCGGAGAGCAGCTTGGAGTCGCTCTCGATGCGGACGCGGCTGCGCAGGCCGTTCAGGATCAGGGTCTGGTGGGTCTCGGCGATGCCCAGCTCCCAGGGCAGACCGGCGTTCTTGATGGAGGTGCGGGGGGCAGCACCGGTGCCGCCGTCGTAGCCGGAGACCAGGATGACCTGTGCGCCGCCCTTGGCAACACCGGCGGCAATGGTGCCGACACCGGCCTCACTGACCAGCTTCACGTTGATGTTGGCGTGACGGTTGGCGTTCTTCAGGTCATAGATCAGCTCAGCCAGGTCCTCGATGGAGTAGATGTCGTGGTGGGGCGGGGGAGAGATGAGGCCCACACCGGTGGTGCTGTGGCGGGTCTTGGCAATCCAGGGATAGACCTTGGCACCGGGCAGGTTGCCGCCTTCGCCGGGCTTTGCACCCTGCGCCAGCTTGATCTGGATCTCCTCGGCAGAGACGAGGTATTTGCTCGTGACGCCGAAGCGGGCAGAGGCCACCTGCTTGATCTTGGAATTGCTCTCGCTGTGGTAGCGGTCTTCGGGTTCGCCGCCCTCGCCGGTGTTGCTGCGGCCGCCCAGGCGGTTCAGCGCGATGGCAATGGTCTCGTGGGCCTCGCTGCTCAGAGCGCCGTAGCTCATGGCCGCGGCCTTGAACCGCTTGACGATGGACGATACCGGCTCGACCTCCTCGATGGGCACGCCGCCGTTGGGGTCGTAGTTGAAATCGAGCAGGCTGCGCAGATGCATACCCTCCTCGCCCATGTTGTCCACTGTGCGGGTGAAGTCCTTGAAGGCCTTATAGTCGTTGGTCCAGCAGGCTTTCTGGAACAGGTGGATGGTCTGCGGGTTGAACAGATGCTCTTCCTTGCCGCTGCGGAACTTGTGGGCACCGCCGTCGGAAAGCTCCATGTTGATGTCCAGCCCCAGCGGGTCGAAGGCCGCGTTGTGCTGGGCCTCGACGTCGGCCTGAATGTCTTCCAGACCGATGCCGCCCACACGGCTGACCGTACCGGTGAAGTATTTGTCGATGACGTCCTTCGAGATGCCGACCGCCTCGAAGATCTGGCTGCTCTGGTAGCTCTGGATGGTGGAGATGCCCATCTTGGAGGCGATCTTCACGATGCCGCTCAGGATGGCCTTGTTGTAGTCATCCACGGCAGCATAGTAGTCCTTATCGAGCAGGCCCTGGTCGATGAGCTGGCCGATGGTCTCGTGGGCCAGATACGGGTTGACGGCGCAGGCACCGTAGCCCAGCAGGGTGGCAAAGTGGTGCACCTCGTGCGGCTCGGCGCTTTCCAGAATGAGGGCCAGCGCGGTGCTCTTCTTGGTGCGGATGAGGTACTGCGAGACGGCCGACACGGCCAGCAGGCTGGGGATGGAGACATGGTATTCGTCGATGTCCCGGTCGGACAGGATGATGATGTTGGCACCGTCCTTATATGCGCGGTCCACTTCCAGGAAGACGCGGTCGATGGCCTTTTCCAAGCTGGTATTCTTGTAGTAGTTGATGGAAACGGTCGCGACCTTGAAGCCCGGCACGTTCATGTATTTGATCTTGAGCAGGTCGGTGGAGGTCAGAATGGGGTTGTGGACCTTGAGCACCTTGCAGTTTTCGGGCTTGTCTTCCAGCAGGTTGCCATGGGCACCCACGTAGACGCTGGTGGAGGTGACGACTTTCTCCCGGATGGCGTCGATGGGCGGGTTGGTCACCTGCGCGAACCGCTGCTTGAAGTAGTTGAACAGCGGCGGGTGCTGGCCGCTCAGCACGGCCAGCGGGGTGTCGGTGCCCATCGCGCCGGAAGGCTCTGCGCCCAGCCGGGCCATGGGGAGGATGAGGTCCTTGACCTCTTCGTACTTGTAGCCGAACACCTTTTGCAGGCGGGTCAGTTCCTCGCCGGTGTAGCTGGGCACCTTGACGTTGGGGATCTTCAGGCTCTTGAGCTGGACCAGATTGCGGTCGATCCACTCGCCGTAGGGCTCGCGGCTGGCGTAGTATTCCTTCAGCTTCTCGTCATCGACGACCTCACCCTTGACGGTATCCACCAGCAGCATCTTGCCGGGGCGCAGGCGGTCTTTCTTCTCGATGTCGGCGGGGTCGCAGGGGAGGACGCCCACCTCAGAAGAAAGGATCATCCGGCCGTCCTTGGTGATGTAGTAGCGGCTGGGGCGCAGGCCGTTGCGGTCCAGCACGGCGCCTACGACATCGCCATCCGAGAAGAGGATGGCGGCGGGGCCGTCCCACGGCTCCAGCATGGTGGCGTAATACTGGTAGAAATCGCGCTTTTTCTGGCTGATGTGCTTGTTGTTCTCCCACGGCTCCGGGATGGTGATCATCACGGCCAGGGGCAGGTCCATGCCGTTCATCACCATGAACTCCAGCGCGTTGTCCAGCATGGCGGAGTCGGAGCCGGAGGTGTTGATGATCGGCAGGATCTTGTTCATATCCTCCTGCATGATGGGGCTGGCGATGGATTCCTCACGGGCCAGCATCGCGTCGGTGTTGCCCTTGATGGTGTTGATCTCGCCGTTGTGCAGGATAAAGCGGTTCGGGTGGGCGCGCATCCAGCTGGGGTTCGTGTTGGTGGAGAAGCGGCTGTGCACCATGCCGATGGCGGATTCATAGTCCTCGTCCTGCAAATCGAGGTAGAACAGGCGCAGATCGTGGACCAGGAACATGCCCTTGTACACGATGGTGCGGCTGGACAGGCTGGGCACATAGGTGCCGTTGCTGGCCTGCTCGAACACGCGGCGGACGATGTAGAGCTTGCGGTCAAAGTCGATGCCCTTGCTCACCTTGGCGGGCTTTTTGATGAAGCACTGCCAGATGGCGGGCATACAGTCGCGGGCTTTCTGGCCCACGGCGTCGGGGTTCACGGGAACCTCGCGCCAGGCGAGGAACTCCAGCCCCTCCTTGCGGGTGACGAGCTCGAACAGCTTCATGGCCTGAGCACGCAGGTGCTCGTTCTGCGGGAAGAAGAACATGCCAACGCCATATTCACGCTCGTTGCCGAGGCTGACGTTCATCTCTTCCGCGACTTTGGAGAAGAACTTGTGGCTGATCTGCAGCATGATGCCCACGCCGTCGCCGGTCTTGCCCTCAGCGTCCTTGCCGGCGCGGTGCTCCAGCCGCTCGACGATGGACAGTGCATCGCTGACGGTCTGGTGGCTCTTGCGGCCCTTGATGTCCACCACAGCGCCGATGCCGCAGGCGTCGTGCTCAAACTGGGGGTCATACAGGCCGAGGGGCGTGGAGTTTTCCGTATAATGTTCCATTGCCTTTCCCATCCTTGTCGTAAAATCAAAATCCTCACCACTGCGGCACATTCCGCAGCGTCTGACACGGAAAAACAAAAAAGACGCCCCAAAGGGGCAGACTCTGCCCCTTTGGAACGCCTTTGTTCCGGTACCTCTAATTATACTGAACGCTGAAAATTTTTCAAGCGACAGTTGCACCAAACGTGAAAGCACAATCGCAGTGCATCTTGTGCGGTTTGATGATGAGATGAAACGGATTCATCCTTCGCCCAAAATCGCTTTCAGGTCCTGCTCCGGTGTCGTGACGGCCAGCAGATTGTACTTTTCCTGCAAAACGCGCACCACGCCCGGCGAGAGGAAGGCGGGCAGGGTAGGGCCGAGCCGGATGTTCTGGATGCCCAGCGCCAGCAGTGCGATGAGGATGCAGACGGCCTTCTGCTCGAACCAGCAGAGCACCAGCGAGAGCGGCAGGTCGTTGACGCCGCACTGGAACGCATCGGCCAGCGCCAGCGCGATCTGAATGGCGCTGTATGCGTCGTTGCACTGGCCCACATCGAGGATGCGGGGCAGGCCCGCCACGGTGCCGAGATCCAGGTCGTTCAGGCGGAATTTGCCGCAGGCCAGCGTCAGGATCACGGTGTCGGGCGGGGTGAGCTTGGCGAACTCGGTGTAGTAGCGGCGGGAAGGCCGGGTGCCGTCACAGCCGCCCACCAGGAAGAAATGGCGGATCTGCCCGCTTTTCACGGCCGCAACGATCTCATTGGCGTGGGAGAGCACAGCGTTCCGCGCAAAGCCGGTCACGACGCTGCGCCCGCCGTTGATGCCAGGCATGGCGGTGTCTTCCGGGTAGCCCCCCAGTTCCAGTGCTTTGGCAATGACGGGGGAGAAATCCCGCTCTGGCCCGATGTGCGGGACGCCGGGATAGGACACCACCGAGGTGGTGAACACCCGGTCGGCGTAGCTCTCCCGCAGGGGCATGATGCAGTTGGTGGTGAAGAGGATCGGGGCCGGGATGTCCTCAAACTCCCGCTGCTGGTTCTGCCAGGCTGTGCCGAAGTTGCCCTTCAGATGCGGGTACTTCTGCTTCAGCTCCGGGTAGCCGTGGGCGGGGAGCATTTCCGAGTGGGTGTAGACGTGGATGCCTTTGCCCGCCGTCTGCTCCAGCAGGCACTTCATGTCGTAGAGATCGTGGCCGGAAATGACGATGAACGGCCCTTTCTCGATGACGAGCGGCACCTCCACCGGCTCCGGCTGGCCGAAGGCCCCGGTGTTAGCGGCGTCCAGCAGCTCCATGCAGCGGTAGCTGGCCTTGCCGGTCTTCTGCACCAGTGCCCAGAGGGTGTCGATGGAGCATTCGCTGCCAACGGCCTGCAATGCTTCGCAGAAGAAGCGGTCCAGCTCCGGGTCGATGTGGCCCAGCACCCGCGCATGGTAATTGTACGCTGCCATGCCGCGCAGGCTGAACAGGACGAACGATTTCAGACTGCGGATGTCCTCGTCCGGCTCGTGCCAGAGGTTTGCCATGTCGTAGTCGAACCCGATGCCGGGGCAGGCCGCGTGGACGCTCTCGGTCAGCTGGTCCACGGTCTGCGGGTCGAAGTTCACGTTGGTGATGGTGGTGAACAGCCCTTCCATCAGCAGCAGTGCCTGTTCCGGGGCGGGGGCCCGCCCCTCGCCGATGAGCTGGCTGGCGTAGGAGATGAGTGCGCCGGTCAGGCGGTCCTGCGCCGCTGCCGTGTCCGCGCTTTTGCCGCAGACACCGGCCTTACCGGTACAGGCAGTGCAGTGCGCCGCCTGCTCACATTGAAAACAAAACATCTGTTCGTCCATTTCAGAACCCTCTCTTCGCTTGATGTGGTCAGTATGGACGGGTTGGCGGGGCTTTATACAGGCCGCACGAGGGGAGTTTTCTCGGCGAGTATCCGAGGTGGGGCCCCGCTTGCGGGGCGGGCATGGAATGCCCGTTGACTCGCCGGGAAAAGCTCCCGGAGATGCGGCCAGCGAATCCATACAAAAAGAGCCGCGCTCTTGCGAACGCAGCTCTTGAAAATGCTTTGGAACAATTAGTAGGTAATGCCCTGTGCCATCATGGCGGTAGCGACCTTCAGGAAGCCGGCGCAGTTTGCACCGACCATCA
>OGDC01000644.1_pt1 | contig 8293 bp, 7 predicted proteins | sample 1570331 | NCBI WGS metagenome assembly OGDC01 (sample SAMEA2582167, study PRJEB24529) | metagenome
GGATCAGATTTTTTACATACGCAGAATTACTCGATGCAATGCAGAAAAAGCAAGCAAAAATGGAAAATCCGCTAAAGATTGAAAATGAAGATATTAGTGTATATGGCGATCTTCCATTGAATGTTATTGCATTAGATAAAGAGTTTATTATCAGAAATGAAGGTTCTCAAACTGCCAAGAAGAGGACAAAGAATTTATTCATTTTTAATCCTAATCATTATAACAAGATATGTTTGCAGGTAGCTTGTAATGCCAAGATTCCAAATAATGGTATATCAAAAGATGATGCTGAATTTATTAAGGAAGGAAAGAATGTTATTTTTGAATTTGACGGGGATGGTGTTTCGTTCCATGAAGTGTCAATTCATGATACTTCAAATGATATCAAGTATGTCTTTAAAATTTGCATAGCAGAATTATCTGCAGAATATATGTATTCAACACTTAAGCATAGTTTTAGCTTGGAAATGAAAAAGCCTAGAAAGAACCGCAGAGTAAAGCTTGCAGGAGTTGGAATTACATTGGTGTTTAATCCTAATGGTGCAGATGTCGTATCTTTAGACCTTGAAGACAATGAAATGTATAACTGTAGCATAGGACAGAGATTAATTATTTGCTCTACAGAAGAAGAATTAGCAAATTTTGGAAGTGGAATAAAGATAGATATCAGTTTTGCTGGACTAGTAGTTCCTTTTATTCTCTATCCTGATGAATCAAAAAGTGTTGAGATAATAGGAAGAAAGATTCTTAGAGACAAACTGGCTTCAAAGAAGAGTTTTCAATATGACGATGGATCAATTTTAAGTGATTCCCAGGAGTATTTTGCAAAGGCAAATTTATTAAGAGAGTTACGAGTTGAAAGTAAGATTGTTGAGCACAAATATGTTTGTTGCTCATGTAGAAATTATTATCAGTCAGATTCTGTTAAATTAGAGGCGCGAGAACTGAAACTTTCAGAAAAGTTACTGATAGCATACGAAAATTATATTGAGTCGTTAAGAAACAAAAATACAATTCCAACATTAGCATACCTAGGAGATGAGGAAATTTATAGAGCTGCCCAGGAATATGTTGCAGCATTTGCGGAATGTTATGCAGACCTTCAAGATGGTTCCAATTTATCTACCGAACAAGAGGATGCGTTGTATCTTGGAACAATTGAGGTTGGAAAAAATAATGACGAAATCCTACTTACACCTTTCCACCCATTGAATGTTATGTATCAATTGGCTCTATTAAATGAGCATGGAATGGAGTATGCAAGTGATATTGTCGTTGATAGATTAAATTCAGTGAATTTGCTTCCATATATTCAGAGAAATAAGAAGATATATAAAGTATCTGATCAGTTGTTTTCTCAAGAGTGGAAGTATTATGCTCCGGTAGAGAATAAAAAATATAGAGGAAGTCGTAGATATGTACCTAAACTTGTAGAAGAGAAAATATCAGAATTTATTTCTCACTTTAGATACATATTTGATGATATTAATAACAAAGCCATAAGAATTAATCTTATTAATATGGGTGATTGTAGTGAGGTATTTGTTGGAATAGCGCTATTTTTTATCCATGCAATTAATAGGAATGCAGATATTGATAAACTGGCAATATTTGAGATTCATATTTATGGTAATGATATGAATGGCAATGTGTTTACCAATATTAAAGAGTATGGTGTTCTTAAGGTTTATTTGGAAGAATTGAAATTGTCGGTCGAGAATGGTACATCGATGAATAGCTTGGAAGGTATTTTGTCCAAGAATATTGAATGCTATTTCCACAAAGATAACGGAAAAGAATATGCATATTCTCATATCTCATTCTATGAGATGGAATCAGAAATAACTTCAGAGACAGCTACAATGAGCCAAATTGAAACAGGTGCATCTCTTGGAGGAATTTTGTCAGGGATTCCTTCAAGCAAATATGGACATAAGTATAGAACTGGTTTTGGTGGGAAATACGCAGAACAAAATAAACTAATAGAATTAGCTATGAGATATAACTCGTTAATGCAGGTTGAGAAGTCAGGTAATCCTTATTATGCAGGTACCAGTATTTCTACTCAGATAGATGAAAAAGCTGAGAAAAAGATGGATTATATCTACAAGAATTCCAACTGGGTGGTATTTGTTGATCCGAAGGTGGATTTGGATTTCTTTAGTGAAAAGGAGGCTAAAAGTGATCTGCTGATTATACATTATAGTGATCAGTATACTTCAAGTAGTGGATATGATGCGATAACTGTTACTCGTAAGTCTCAGCAGTATTCGCAGGTGATTCAAGAATATTTGAAGACAAAAGGTGTAAATGCCGATGTCGATGATGTTCACAAAATCATTAATTTATTTAATGCAGTAAATGGTGATTGGCTATTAAGATTAATTTCGTCTAAGAAGGCTAATAAGGACTCTATGTTTAGCCGTGAGAAAATTAGTATTGTTGCGGCGATTAAGTTTATGCTGGCATTTTTGAAACATAGTGATATTTTGTGGGTTCCGGTCTCATTGGAGGAGATGCTCAGAGTGTCAGGTGGAGCAGGATTATCTAAAGATGAAGGCGTCCTGTCTGCTAAAAACCTTGGATTTGAAAAGGGACCAACCAGTGATGATTTGTTATTTATTGGTCTGAATATAAGTGGGGACGAACCAAAGATATACTTATATCCTACAGAAGTTAAAACTGGAAACAATGATAATGCAGTAATCAAAAAAGCATTTGAGCAGGCATCAGCTACAGCTGATGGGTTACAAAAGGCATTTAATCCAGATGGAGAGATTTTGCAGACTATCTTGTACAAGGTAAATAGAAACTTCTTGATGCAAATGTTAGTTACCAGTTGCAAAAAGATGCAAGTGTACCATGTAGATGACTCGCAAGACTGGAATAAGGTCTTAGATATATATAGGGAAGCACTGTTAAATGAACATTATATTTTATCAGATGATATTCAAGAAGTATTAGGAAAGGGAGCTGTACTTTCGTTTAGAAAATCTTTGATATCAAGAAAAACATCATTTAAGGAGGATTCAATTAATTTTATTGAAATGCCAGAAAGTGATGAATTTGGATTGATATTAAAAGATGTAACGGAGATATATTCAGATATAAGAGAAAAACGTACTGACGACTTGATGATTTTTGATGAAATACCAGTTCGAAATCTTACGGGTGATTTATCAAAATTGCAAGTGAGTAAATTGGGGAATGACACACTTGAAGAACTAGAAGAGGAGCTGGGGCCAAAAGAAAATGATGATGTGGAAACCGGCGATAAACCAAGTGCAGAGAGCGAACAAAGTGGAAACACAGAAGGTGAAGAAGAATCTTTCAATGGAATGAGAGTTCTGTTTGGAACAAATGAGCAAGATGGCAAACCGGTGCTGTGGACACCAAATGATACATCACAGCTTTTCCATACGAACACAGGTATTATCGGAACTATGGGAACTGGAAAAACACAGTTTACAAAATCAATGATCACACAGTTGTATAAACAACAGAAAAATAATGTTGAAGGTAAGGAATTAGGAATTCTGATTTTTGATTACAAGGGTGATTATAACGAAAGTAAGGCTGATTTTGTGGCTGCTACTAATGCAACTATATATAAGCCGTATCAGTTACCATTTAATCCTTTGGCATTGACCAAATCTGTGGTGTTTAAGCCTTTATTGCCTACCCATACTGCAAATGCTTTTAAGGATACCATTTCTAAGGTATATAATCTTGGACCAAAGCAACAAAATATTTTGTTACAGTGCATAATGGATACTTATACCGCTAGTGGTATTAATCCGGGAAATCCAAGTACTTGGGATAATGAAGCACCGACATTCGACCAGGTTTATCAACGATATGCAAACGATGACGAAATAAAGAAAGGTGATTCTTTATCGGCTGCACTTGATAAGTTACATTCAGATTACGGAATGGATTATCAGGATTCTTTCCAATAAATTCAGTATAAATATCGTGGATGTCCAGCAGTTCACAGATAGCAAGGAGCTGTCTGGAGTTAGGCTGCGACAGACCGGATTCCCAGGCACTCACAGTATTTGGTTTTACATAAATATCATATTTTTCAAGTTCTATTGCAAGCTGGCTCTGTTTCAGCTTGTGGTCCTTTCTATGTTTTGCAATCGTTTTTCCTAAATCTTTCATAGCGAATCGCCTTTCTAAAACTGTGATAAGTGTCATCTCATCCTATATGCACACCCCAACTATATCATGATATATGTCAAAATTCAAGAATATATCAATAATATTGATATAGTGAAATAAAATTCACTTGAATCTCAATATAATTAGAGTTATATTATCATTTGTAGACAAAAGGTAAATACTGGAAGGAAGGTAGAAGAAGTTAGTTACAGCAAAAGATCAGCGAGAAGTACAGGGGATAAATGGTGCGGACTTCGGCACATCGGAACTCATTTGTCCTTATAAAATAATCATCAATGGTTTTCATTTCCTTTATCCGTTGAATGGTGCAAATAAACCAGGAGGATTTTATTGATGATAGAGAGAAAAGGCAAACAATATGTAAGCTGCCCGGTATGTGGCAGACACCTGATGAAATGTCAGGGACAGTGCAGTATAGATATAACTTGCGGAAAGTGCAACAGAGAGATTGTTGTCATTGTGGATGAAGAGAGAGTTATGATCCTGGAAAACAGGAGAACCACCGGGAAAAATGAGAGAGCCGGTCAGGTAAGAATCAGTGTCCAGAAGAAAAAGGATCCGCAGAAAACAGATCAGCTGAAAAGAGCTGCAAACTATTAAGAAAACTGAATAACTGAGGTAGCAGATGAACCGTCAGATTTGGCAGGAACCATCAGAGACGGCGCTGGATATCAAGAGTTTGTAACGAGCTGGAATTAGCATAGAACTATTAGGAGCTGACAATACGGAGATAACGCCAGGTGGCATATTACCACCGGTCTTATTGACAACCGTTTTGTCGGCTCTTTCTGCGTCTGTTTCCGTTTTTGCTTCGGAAATGGAGAGAAAGATGGAAAAGACAGAAGTAAAAAGCACTATGGGAACAAGGATCAGAGAAATGAGAAAGGCAGCAGGAATGTCACAGGAGCAGCTTGCGGAACTTCTTCGTACAAAAAAGGCTACGATATCAGCATATGAGAATGATCGAATTGATATAAAGAGCAGTATCGTACTGGAGATTGCAAAAGCACTGGGATGTACAGGATCATATTTGTTGGAGGGAAATGGTGTAATTACCATTGATGATAGAATTGCGACAATTTTGTCAGGAATAAAAAGTAATTATGTAAAGGAAATTGCTTTAAAACAAATACAGGTATTAACTGAAATAGAAACCGACCACTCTAATAAATAGAATGGCCAGTGCAGTTTCAGATAATTTTTAAAGGGAATTGATTTCTTTCTCTAATTGGCGAACCGATTCCATAATAGTATTGAAGCTTGGAATATCGCCATATAACATATCTTTCATGGCTTCATAATCACTGATGAGGGCAGGAAAGCGGTATTCCGGTGGAATCAGCTTTAAGGTGCCGGGAATTGCTTCCGGATATTTAGCCCATGCTCTTGGATAAAATTTCATTTTGAAATCAACGACTGTTTTCAGAAGGTTTATGTGAGAAAAAGCAACATCTTTTACTGGGGTCTGAGCCATTCTATAGAGATCATAGTAATGTCTGGAATATCGTTGTGGCATATCCAGATGTTCCGGTCTGTTGGCTTCGTGATGAAGAATTGTTGCCTTTTCCCAAAAGGTACGCTCTGGTGAAACGGTAAGAATTTCAGTATTTTTTTGCTCGAAGATTTTTGGGTAGTATACAGCTGTATATGGTTCAATGCTTGCAAGCTTAGCAGGTGTCCAGGCTGCTAATGCTCCGATTTCCAGACGGATTACCTGTAGGGTAGAAGGATGTGTGAACAGATTTGGATAAGCGAAAATAACAGTCTGTTTGTCATTCTCATCTATGTAAATATTAGCGTCACACCTCAGTTCTAATGACAGTTCCTTTTTTATGGTAGGACAGAACTGTTCTGCAAGAAAAATCTCAGCCCGGTTATTAGCTTCTTTATTAAATGCATCCTGTTTTGTGTTGGATCGTTTTTCCCAGGGTTCCAGTTTTCCATAGCCCAGTACGCGCCAGTCAAGGATCAAATCAATGTCTTCTGAAAAACGGCTGATCAGATTAAACGCTTTTGAAAGGCTTGTTCCACCTTTAAAGGTGATGGAGTCCTTCCAAGGACAGCGGTGAAACAAATAATCCAGAGTAAAGCATACCCAGAAGTCTTTTTCTACAATAGCATCATTTAAGCCCATTTTATCAGCGGTATTTCGGAAGAGTTCTCTCCGGTCATCATCTGGCAGACATGCAATTTTTCTCATAGTGTATTACCTCCGCATATTTGTCGTATTGTATCATAAACCCAGTCGGTGGATTCCGTTGCTTCTTTCAGACAAGCCTGTTTTTCTGAGAAAGAGAGTTTTGTTGAAAGAGTCTGGATAACTTCCGGGGTTACATTATTTTTCCCTAAGGTTTTCAATGCCTGAATTACCAGACTTGTCATATAGGACAGACCGGTAACTTCTTTATTGGTTCGGTGTTTGAATTCAAGTTTTGTAGAATTCCATTCATAGGTTTTATAAGGTCCGTCACTAATATAGGACCAAACAGCTGTTACCTGAGTGGAAAGTCCAAGTAAATTAAGGGCAGTGTTCCCACATGGAGCGATGGTCCAATGATAACTGCGAGCTAATGCCTGTGCAACGGCAGCAGGATCAGCAGCTACATATTCATCGAGTAATTTACTGTATTTTGGTTTTTCATAAATTCCATTTATAATTCTGCGAAGAATATTATCTTTAACAAGGCGGTATAATGCTGAACGAACCGTGTTGGTATCAGCAATATCCGCAAAATCAGAAGTGGAAAAAACTGAGCCATCTTCGGAAGACAGGATTCGATTTTTAATTTCCTGCATATAGTTTTTGGACATATAAATAAACCTCCTTTGCAACGAATATTATATATTATTCGTTGCATTTTTGCAATTACGTATGGTTCACTATTTATATATTTACAAGAAATAAAAGCATTATTCATTTGAAGGAGTCTATTCAGAATATACTTTTTGTCTATTGTTTGGGAAACGATTTTTACTCCGTGTTTATCCACAATAATTCCTGTAAAGAAGAGTAAACAAAAGCGATTTACGAGAAACAGGAGGAGATTATAGATGACAGAAAAGAATCTGATCAAGATATATGTGAATGCAACATCAGCAAAAAGAGTGGACATCATTATCAGACATGCCTGTTTCCTGCTTTGGTAATTCCAAGTCTGTTCTGATCATCACCGCTGGAATCCTCACCGGGAACAAGACCGAGGTAGGAAGCAAAGTGCTGAGCAGAAGCAAGTTGGGATATGAACAGGGCTGTAGTTATGCTGTGCAAGACATTTGGCAATGATTTCAGCATCACGTTTGTCTGTTTTGATACGCTTTTTACTACGCTGTTCAAGCATTGTAGTAGGAGCGAGAATAATATATTTTATGTTATTCGCCGTTAACTGGTGATACAAAGTATAACCGAGGAAACCAGCCTCATAACCGCATATGAAGTTAGCTTTGGTGCTAGAATATAACCATAGACACGAAATGTTGAACAAGCTATACTTATAGAAAAAGGAGTTCAACATAATGGCTAAAAATCAAAAATCATACACCCCAGAGTTTAAACAGCAGATTGTTGATCTGCATTGTAAAGCTGGCAAAGGTGTAACTGAACTAAGTAACGAATATGGCATTCCAAAAGGCACCGTCTCTACATGGATTAAAAATCTTGCTCCAGCAATTACTACAGAGGAGGAGACTATTTCTTTAAAGGAATACAAGGCTCTTCAGAAAAAAATGAAAGACCTTGAAATTGAGAATGAAATATTAAAAAAAGCTACTGCCATATTCGCCAAAAATCAATAACTGAATACGTGTCCTTTATTCAAGCTAACTTAGACAAGTATACTGTAAAGCAAATGTGCTCTGCACTTAAATTCCCTAGAAGCACTTACTATGAATCTATGTCAATACTTTGGACACAAAAAGTTGAACTCCCCCCCCAGCATAGCATATGCCGAGAGAATTATTTCTTATGCTGCCAGAGCTTCATCTTCAACCTGTTGTGGTGTCTTGTAATCAAGAGCACTATGGCGCCTTTTTCGGTTGTAGAATGACTCTATATATTCAAGGAGTGCTGATTTAGCCTCCTCAAATGTGTAATAGGTAGTTGTGTATTGTA